>LFRM01190284.1_pt2 | contig 22753 bp, 19 predicted proteins | sample 618341 | NCBI WGS metagenome assembly LFRM01 (sample SAMN03654438, study PRJNA283298) | anaerobic digester metagenome | isolation source: pool of bioreactors CSTR01a, CSTR02a, and CSTR03a thermophilic anaerobic... | place: Denmark: Kgs. Lyngby | collected 2014-05-21 | reverse complement strand
CTTATCATTCCTTCTTCATCGGAAGCCCTTATCAGCTGAGGCTTTTTGCCCGGCCTTTCTATGGTTTCAATCCGGCTGTTATTCAAAATATGCCGGGTAAACTCAACTATATCCGAAGTTGAGCGATAGACTTTATTGAGCTCCACGATAACGCTGCTTTCCGGCTGCAAAATTTCCGATATCCTCTCATAATCAAAATTCTTTTTTAATGGATTTATAGTCTGATTGAAATCTCCCAGCAAGGTCATGCGGATACTGGGAAACAGCTGCCTGAGAATGCCGTACTGTACCGGACTATAGTCCTGGGCTTCGTCCACCACCACATGGCGTATATGGTTCATGCGGGGCATGCCTTCCACCATACCCTTCAGGTAGACATAAGCAGATATATCTTCATATCCAAAGATTCTTTGCCGGATTCTGGCCGCCGTGTCCGCGCAGATTTCTTCATAGTTCTCCGGCAGATTTTCTCCTGCCATGCGCTTGAATAATTCCCGATCGTCAAATAAATTCAAAAAGGCATAGTAAGTGTTAAAATGCAACATGTTTTCAATCTGCCGCCGTACCTTTTTGAATTCACGATACACAAACAAACGGCTGTAAGCCCTGACCCTGTCCTTATACTCCGGCTTATTGCTCAGTTCCTTCTCCAGCTCCTGGCGCCTTTTGGCCCATGCAGGCCGGGTCATGTAATACAGGCGGTGCTTCAGCCTCTCCAATCTCCTGGCCAGGGGCATGGAGGCATAATCCTCATAATATAGTTTCTTTATCGCCTGCCTGGAAACTATTGCCTTGCCCCTGAACATTATGTCCTTTATCTTTATGGCGTTGTTTTCCAGGTATTTAATGTAGTTATTCAGCAGCTTATAAAATTCCATGGAAGATTTATATTCTATACCCTGCAGCCGGGCTTTATGCTTCCTGCTGCTGCCTGCAGCCAGCACAAATTCCATATGTTCACTGCTTCTTTCAAAATACAAACCCTTGCCGGCTGCCTTTTCCAAGTATTCATCAAAGGTGGTTTGCTGCATGTTTTCCTCGCCCAGCTCAGGCAGCACATTGGATATATAATCATTGAACACAGTATTGGGAGAGAAAATCAATATGTTCCTGGATGTCATTTTTTCATGCCGATAATTATAAAGCAGCCAGGCAATCCGGTGCAAGGCCACGGAGGTTTTGCCGCTGCCGGCTGCCCCCTGCACCATTAAAAGATGATGACCGGCGTCGCGTATAATGCGGTTTTGTTCCTTTTGAATGGTGTTAACTATGTTCCGCATCTTTTCATCGGCATTCCTGCTGAGGATATCCTGCAGTATTTCATCGTCAATTTTTATGCCGGTATCCAGCATAAACTCCAGCCGATCCCGGCTGATGCGGAACTGGCGTTTTAAACTGACCGTACCCTCAATTTTTCCTTCCGGGCATATATAATGGGCACGACCCAGCTCAAAGTCATAATAAATGCTTGAAACGGGCGCTCTCCAGTCATAGATGAGAATATTGCCCTTTTCATCAAAAAAGGTGGTTATGCCGATGTATATATTTTCAACATCCTCATATCCATCTTCGATGAAATCAATTCTGCCGAAATAGGCTGACTGTTCCAGGCGTTCAAGTTTCATAAGCTGGCGCTTGGCAATCTCATGGGCCTGGCTTTCCTGCCTCAGCACATCCATATACTGCTTAATTTCCACAGCTGCATCTATGTCCCCGCGTTCCCATGTATGGTCAGCCTCTTCCCACATCTTGCGCCCGGTCCTGGTTACATTTTTCCGGTAGTTTTCAACTTCATTTCTTCTCAGTTTTAACTGAGCGCATATTTTATTATAAACTTCTTTCAGCCTTTCCTGCTCTAATCTCCATTGTGCCTGATCCAAATATTTTCAACTCCCAGTTATCTTTAGTATTCATGATTGCTGTCCCGCTCATCGTTTTCCTGGAATACGGGCCTGTACATCTGACGGTTGTTCAAAAGCCAGACTTTTTCTGAGAATTCGCCCGGTTTTACCGAATCCAGGGCTTTTTGCATATCATACATACGGGCATCCAGCATGTCCAGATAGTGAAGTACTTCTCCTTCGGGAATCATGGGCCTTTTGGGACTGCCGTATTCCGGTTCATTATGGTGGGACAGGATCATATGCTGCAGCAGGAGCACGGTTTCCCTGTCGGCNNCCTTCGGTTGTGTAGGAAGTTACCATGCCCAGGTCATTTGCATTCATTTCGTGTATTTTGGCCAAATCATGCAGAATTACACCTGCATACAGCAAATCTGCATTAAGGTGGGAATATACTTCCAAAACCCGCTCTGCCATTTTCAGCATGGTAGTAATATGATACAAAAGCCCGCTGCGGATGGAATGATGGTTTTTCATGGCTGCCGGATAGTGCAGCAGCTTTTCCCGGTTTTCATTGAGCAGAATACTGGCAATCTGCCTGATGTCCTTATTCTTAATTTTAACAAGGTACTGGAGCACTTCCTTCAGCATGTCTTCCGGCGGATAAGGCGCTGCAGGCACAAAATCCTCAATGCGGACCCTGTCGCCGGCATTGACTCTGCGGATACGCTCCACCTTAATCTGAAGCTGCCCCTGCCATTCATTGACCAGGCCTCTCAGCTTAACCAGCATGCCGTCTTGCAGCTCCATGTCTTCAACCATCTGAGGATCCCATATCTTTCCGTTAACCTCTCCGGTTTTATCCGCTATAGTCAGATCATAATAACGGTTATTGGTGTTGGATGTTCTCAGGTTAACCGATTTGATTATGTAATAGCCCTCAACAGTTTCCCCCTTGGCAAACGAGATTACGTCACGTTGCATGCCCAGACCTCCTTTTCTTATCCTTTCATTCTATCATGAAGAAAAAGAAAAAAGAAGGGTTTAGGGAATATATGACAAAAAACCCGGCTTTGGCCGGGTTTATCATTTAAATAATATACTTGTCAGCTTAAATATTCCATAAGTTCTGATCCATCGGAAGAGAAGAAACGCCCTTGGTCCAGCCTCCAAAACTGAGCTGGTGGACCGGATTCTCTTTCCAATTGCACAAAATGTTCTACCAGATGGGGATGGCAGGTCATGATAAATACCTGGTGGGTGCGGCTTAAGTCCCCGATTACCTGAACAGCCTGTTTTAAATGATCCCAGTCGAAGTTTACAAGGGAATCATCGATTATTACCGGCAGGGAAGGCTGCATTTCCATTATCCTGCCCAGTCGCACTGCCAGAAATACCTGCTCCCTGGTGCCACGGCTGAGGACCCGGCTGTTTTCCTGCCGGGAGCCGTCTTTCAATTCAAAGGAAAAGTCTGACAAGCTGTCGTTGGGTATTATTCGCTGATAATCTTCTCCTGTAAGCCGCCTTAGTATGCCGTCGGCCTTAAGCAGCAGTTCATCTTTCATCCTGGTCATAAACTCATTTCTGATTTCCCTGCACAACCAGGCGGCTGCCTTTTGAACGGCATACTCATAGGATACCTGATACAGGCCGCTCCGGCCTTTTAGTATCATTTCATGGGCTTGTTCCAATTCCTCGGTCAGGCTCAACTGCTTGAGCAACAACTCTGTTTCATGTATATCTTTCCTGACCTCTTCCAGTTCCTGTTCCAAATGATCAATTTCACCCAAAAGGGTTTTGTATTCCCGTTCCAGGGAATCTGGCACAGCATAATCCTTATATATATCGAAAAGCTGCTGCATGGGACTTTTTTCCTGCCCTTCTGCAGATGAAAGCAGGGAAAAAGCCTTTGTAACCCTGTCGGATGCAGCTGCCCTCATAAGGCTTTGCATATTTGTATCCAGCCTTTTCTTCATTTCCTGGTAATCAGAATATGCCTTACATTGGGTTAAATATTCATCCACCTGCTCTTCCAGCGAAGCTTCATCTCGTTCTGCTTCCTTACCCATAAGGCTCAGAATCTGGCTTTTGACTTTGTCTGTTTCCCGTGATATGTTGTCCAGCCGGACAGCCGTATTCATAAGGTCATACCATCGCTTCAGCCTGATCTTTACATTCTGCCAGGTCTCTTCCTGCATAAAATCTTTTTGAATAACAAAACCATTATCTTCACTTATGCCGGATGCACTTTCCAGTTCTGTCAGAACCTTGTCTATCTGCTCAATCTGCTCAGCCAGCTGGACGGCTTGTTCCTGCACAGACTTATCTTCCTGATCCAATCTGACAATATGCTTCTGAATATCGGACACTGCCCTGTAATATTCAAGCACGGCACTAGGAGTAACTGTCTGAGGCAGGCCCAGCTTTTCAGACACTTCAGCCAGACAGGACTGGATTCTTTCCCGCTCCCCGTTTAACTCATCAATTTGCTCCTGCAGCTTTTTACAAGCTGCCGAAACCGATGCATGCCTGCTTCTCAGCTCCTTCAGGCGCAAGCTGATTTCCTTTTGCCCAAGCCCTTTGTATACTGCCCACACGACAACTCCGGCTGCCCCTAATACTCCAAAGAGCAGACCTGCAATGGGATAGAAGAAAGATACAACCAGGCCGGCTGCAGCAAATAAAAGGGACAACCAAAAATACAGCTTTAAGCCGGATACAGGAGCAGTTTTTTCAAACTCTTCAATCTCATTCTTTATCTCCTGCTCCTTATTTTTGTTTTCATCCATCCGCAGCCTGGCTTGTTCAAGCTTGTTGTCGATATCCTGCATGCGGGATGCATAATCCATTATTTTTCGCTCTTCCAGCAGCTCCAGCTTTAGCCGGCGGACGCGGTCAATGCCTTCCTGGCCCCAGCCGGCATTCAAGGCCTTGATGCGGGCTGTAAGCTCGTGCATATCCTGCTTAAGCCTGTCTTGCATCCTTTGGAGAGAACTCCATTTCTCCTGAAGGCCTGAAAGCCTGTCTGTAAAGCCCTGAAGCAGGTTACGGTAATTAAATAATAAGTCCTTCACCTTTTCAGCCCGCTGCTGGCTTCCCAGACTTAAAGCAAGGCTGTTAAACAGGTCATGCAGTTTTTCTTTTTGGCTGCTGTAGTTCTCATATGCTGCCACTATCTTCTCCCGGTTTTCAATTTTAACAGACCCGGGTATCCGGCTGCCTTCATGCAGTTTAAGTGAACCGTCCAGATCAATGGTTTCCTGTATTACTTCATAATTGTTCCTGACTGTTTCCAGGATATCCCGCCTGGCCTGGGCTTTTTCTAGATCTTTACCCAGCGATTNNGAGCCTTCCCTTATAAGCTGTACATGAGGTTTAAAAGCTTTGTTGGACAGCCTGCCGGTTTCTCCCCCGATATTGCGGGCATTCCTGGTAAAAATGTTTTCCAGGCGGGGAATATTGGCTATATCCGTCATGCCTGCCCCCAATAAGGCAGACTGCAGCTTTTCCATTTCCTTGTCTGTTACCCCTTCCGGCTTGCGGGCCAGCTGATCCAAACTGATGGTATAAAGATTGCGGTATGTAAAGGAATCCACCGGATAAAGTTCGGAGACAGGTATCCGGGTCCCCTCTCCTGCCACAGTGCAGACAGGATCAGCGGCTCCCTGCAGCCTGATGTGATACAATAAGCCGGATATCTCATCCAGAACATCTGCATCCACCATATATTCAACATTGGCAGGCGGAAGGGCGCTGCTGCCTGGAATGCCGTAACCCAGGTATCTTAAAACCTGCATAAAGGTGCTTTTGCCCGCACGATTATGGCCTCCCACCACTACCAGGCCGGAATTCAGATCTTCCAGGGTTTGATTCTGCAGAATTCCAAAGTCCCCTATATGCAGGCGCTTAATACGCATCAGGCTTCACCCCCTTCTTCAGCCACACCTTCCAGCAGCTCTTGTTTTGCTTCCTCTATAATATGCGTCAAGGTATCTTGATCCAATGGCAGGTGTTCATCATCCGGCTCTTCATAGTGAAAGCTGGTTGTCCAGGCATAGCCCAGCTGGGAAATAAACTCCTTGCGCTTGCTTTCATCGGTTTCAAGAGTTTGGATGACATCTTCCAGCAGCTGCTTGAGCACCGGGTGCCTGTCCAGTATTTCTGCAGTTACCGGACTGGCTGTGCGTATTCTGACCGAATCTATCCATACAAAGGGTTTTCGGCTTCCTAATTCAAACCGCAGATGCTCGCACAGGTTTTGTTCAATGTCCTGCCTGTCCTTCTGCAGATATGAATGGAGCCTGCCCCGGCCGCTTATTTCCAAACGCAGAATAAAACCTGCAATTTGGGCGGCATCCAAATTGAAATTTATTCTGCTGCCGGCTCCCCAATTTTCCAGGTCAGGACGCCTTCTGCCTTTGTCAGACAACTTAGCGGCCTGGGATAATATATATTTCTCCAGTTCATCCAGGCTGTCGGCTTCCTTAAGCTCAGGACAGCCTATGTCGATGGCAAGGCTTTGATACTCCACCGGTGAAACAGCCCAGTATGTAAAGGATTCTATCTCTCCCTGGTCTATCCCTATCAGCCAGCAGCCGCCTGTATTTTGCTCGCCAAAGTCCCTGCCCTGGGGTGTACCTGGATATAAGACGGCTGGTTTTTCAAGCCTGAGCACCTGGGGCTTATGTATATGGCCCAGGGCCCAATAGTCAAAATTGGGGTTTTCAGACAGCTCACCAAGATTGGCAGGTATATAACTGCTTCTTCCCGATTCAAGCTGGGTATGCAGCATGGCTATGCTGAATATTCCCCTTTCAGGCTTGGGATAACTCAAATGCAGAGGTGCCGTAACCTGCCTGCTTCCATAGGATTGGCCGATAATGGCAGCAATATCGGCGCCCTCTTTATCCTTTACATAATGGATTTCAGGCTTATCGGCGGAAATCAGGTGAGTGTTCTCAGGCAGAATGAACATTTCCTGGTATTCCCGGACTGGATCGTGGTTGCCTGCCAGCACATATACCTGGATTCCCGCTTCATTCAGCTTTTTACAGCAGTCCACAAAGAAACGATTGGCGCGTACAGACCTGGCTTCCTGATCATAAACATCGCCTGAAAGCAGGACAAAGCTGGCTTCTGACTCCTCAGCCAGGCGGCAGATGTTTTCAAAGGCTGTATATGTAGCCTGGTAACATAAGTCCTTCAGCTCCGGCCGGGCGTCCAAACCTTCTACACTAAGCAGACTGCCCAGGTGTACATCAGCAGCATGAATAAATTTAAACCTACCCATAAAAAACCTCACTTTCCTTATATAAGCCCCTTGTCAGCAAAGCTGAAATATTCATCTTCTGCCACGATGATATGGTCTACTACACGTATGGAAATAGCCTCACAGGCATTTTGGATTTTTCTGGTGGCGTCTAAATCTGCAGCTGAGGGTTTCAGGCTTCCGCCTGGATGATTATGGGCAAGTATTATGGCAGCAGCTTTGTGCCTGAGCGCTGTTTCCACTATCAATCGGGGGTAGACCGGGGCAGAATCAATGGTTCCTTCATGAACCAGGGCTGCATGATTGACCCTGTTTTGAGAATCCAGGCAAATTACATAAAACACCTCATATACGCGGCCGTGGAAAAGTGATTTGACGTACTCGCCTGCCTTGGCAGAGGAATTCAGCTGAGGTTTTTCGCCTTGTTTCTCATTTAAATACCGTCTGCACAGATGGGGAATCATGGATAAAAATATTGCAGTATTCCGGGTTACGCCCTTTACTGTCATCAAATCTTCATATCCTGCTTCCAGTACGCCTACCAGAGAGCCGTATCGTTTTACCAGCTTGTGAGCCAATGGATTGGTGTCACGCCTTGGGATGGTATAAAACAATAACAGCTCCAATACCTGGTGCTGGCTGAAATGATCCAGGCCTTCATTAAGGAACCGCTGCTTCATTCTTTCTCTGTGCCCCTCATGCATACCTGGTTTTACCTCCTGATCTATTTTTATAAATAAAAATAGAACATGTATTCTGGTATTCTACAAATATATACTAAATCCTTCCTGGAAGCAGAAATCTTAAAATTTCTCCAAAAATAAATAACCGGCATTGCCATGCAACACCGGATGGTTTTATTTCCTATAAACTGAAATCTACTCCTGCATACATGCCTGAAGCTTATCCAGATAATCTCGCAGATTGGAAAGCTTGTCCTCATCCTTCATCTGCAGAAATCTTCTGTTTATGCTTTTAAGCTCAGCCAGCTTGTTTTCAAGCATCTGAACTTTATTATACATATCCTGCATTTCCTGATTATGCTTTGCCAGCTGGCGGGACAAGCCCTGATTGCCTGCTGCCAGGCTGCTCAAATCCCTCAGTCCCTTTACAAAATCCTCCAGGGAAACAAGCTCCAGGCTTTGTATATTGCTGACCAGCTGGCTTATCCAGTCAATCAGCTGGCCGCCGCTGCCGGCATGGGTATAATTCACCGGTTTTCTCCCTGCATAGGACAGCCTGGTGCGTGTATATGGATTAAAACATGGAATGCCCTCAGCTTCAATTTCCCTAATAAGATTTTCTACATATTCAGGATTCCGGGCAATTATACTGCGGTATTTATTTTGAAATCGGATCAGCATCCTCTTGTTTCCTTTTCCCAGACGATTGGCGCATCCCCTGACCGACTCGCCCCGTGCCTGGGATATCAGCATTTCCCGCATCAAAGCCTTGGTTTCTGCAGGGGTAAAAGGCCTGCCTATAGATTCTTCATCACCCAGATCCACAGCTGTATCATCCGCATCCAACTTGACCGCTTCTTCGTTTACATGCATATAACGGTAATAATAATTGCGGATTGTATTGGCTTTCAGACCGGACCGCCTTGCTATCTCTTCAAAGGCACGGATTATAGGAATCCTTCTCTCCTTAGCTTTTCCGACCTCTTCTTTCATAATGGACATGAGCTCCGGCTGCAATTCCTGCCGCTGACCGTTTTCAGCATCCTGATGAAGGGCTTGTTCCTTAGCCATTATCCTGTTCCTCCTTTTATGCTTGTTCTGATTTTCCATAATATGCTATGTATATTATTCTCAGGAAGGAACAGGTTTATTCTTCATATACAAATATTTATTCAGTTTTTAATTGTATGGTTATGGTTTCTCCTCCGCTCTTCCTGTCTGAAAATTCAAGCCGCCCCAGTCGGGAAAGCACGCCCAGGAATCCAGCCCTGTCTGTATCTTCCGATACATGCAGAATTATATGATCCGAGCCTATTTCCGCAGCTTCCATATTAAAATCTGCTGCAATGGATGAAATCTCATTAAGTATATCCTCGTACATGGTATTCTCGTCCACAAGCAGGTATAAAATAATTTCATCGGCCATATAGCTTTCATCCAGAGATGTTATGGATACTTCCGCAGCTGGAGCTTCAGCCTGGGTTGTTTCAGCAGAAGCTTCAGCCGGTTCGGCATCCTGAATTAGGGCACCGCTGCTGTCCGCGGCTGGCATCTCCTTGATGCCGGAATCAAACAAGCTAAAGGGCTTAACCAGATAAATCAGAAATACTAATGCCGCTGCCGCCAGCACCGTGCCCAGCTTTTTCCATGTATTTGCAGCCCAAGGCTTTTTATCAAGCGGCCGGGCATATTCTTCCTGAAAAACTTCATTCAGATGCCTGTGCAGCCGCTGCCTGAAAGCCGGCTGAAGGTCTTCTTCCAGGCCGGATAAGGCATCATGCATCTGCCGCATTTCCTTTACATATTGGGCGCAAGAAGTACAGGAACTTAAATGGCCTACCAGCTTTTGTTTTCGTTCATCAGACAGGGTGCCAGAAAGGTATTCATCTGTCCATTGCCTAACCTGTTTACAGCGCATACCTTCGGCCTCCTTACAGATACGGGCGGACAGATTCACGCAGAGCTGCCCTTGCCCGGCTTATATGGGATTTTACTGTACCAAGAGGTAAATGCAAAACTTCTGCAATTTCTTCATAGGAGTATTGCTGAATATCCCTCAGTACAATTGCGCTTCGATATTTCGGTTTCAACTTGCTTATGGCCTCCAGCAAATGTTTCTTAAGTTCGGAGCGTAAAGCTTCATCTTCAGGGGAGGGATTATGTGCCGGCAGTTCTGTCTCCCGCTGGTCATCAGTGTTTTTTGGCTGATTTAAGGATAAAAGGATTACTTTGGATTTTCTGTGCCGGTCAATGCATACATTGTGGGCAATGCGATAGATCCAGGTGGAAAACTTGCTGCTGCCCCTGAAATATCTCAGGCCACGGCATACCCTTACAAAAACCTCCTGGGTCAGATCCTCCGCATCCTCATGGCTGTTAGTCATACGCAGACAGTAATTGTATATTTTCTTTTCATAGGCTGATGCCAGCTTTTCAAAAGCTGCCAGATCGCCTGCCTTTGCCTCCTCGATCAGCTGAGCTTCATCACTCATCATAATCCCCCTAACATTTTGTCACTGACCGGTTGGTATGCGGCACTTATCCTGTTTAGCGTTTCCGGGAAAACTTCTGCCCTATTTTTCTTATAAATGCAGGAAGCTTCAAAGAATCTCTGAGGATATATACAAGCACACCTATTACCAGCACGCAAAGCAGGATGATAATAATCAATATAACTCTCAGTACGCTGAATTTGCCTGACAGGCCGCCTCCGCCCACTTCTATGGTTAAAGGCTGGCTTTGGGCAGTAAATGTCTCGCCGTCGGCTCCAATGCCGCTGGCTTCCACCACAAAGGTCTCAGTTTCATCCACCTGAAGGGCTGGAATAAGGATAGTCTTATCTTCCCCGGGCTCCAGAACGGATATATTATCTATTACCATATCCCTGTCCTGCAGGGTAAACACCAGGTTATACAAGGGTTCTCTGCCTGTATTCTTGACAATGCATTCCAATTCCACCTTGCCGGGCCTGTCCAGGGATTCAGTTTCGCTCCTGAGCAGGATGGACAGATCTTGCCTGGGCAGGCTTTCATCTATCCCCAATTTAAATTCCATCTCAGCTGATTCATAAACATATTCCTTCTGGGTTTCAGCATCCCTGGCCTTCAGTATGGTTTTGCTGAAAGTATCCTGCTCCAAAACCAGTTCCTTGCTGAATTCAGCCTCCTGGCCGGCAGGCAGGCTGTCCATCCTGTGCACTTCGCCAAATGCTGATTCTTCAATTACTACATCCAGCAGATCTACGTTTCCTGTGTTTCTGACCACATAATTAAGTTCAAAGGGCTCGCCGGGCTGAATACTGTCAACAGAAAGGGTTCGCTGTATATCCACCTGGGGAGTTAACTTTTCAAATGAAGTGGACCAGGTGGACTTGATCAGCTGATTGCTGTTGTCAACCCTGCCCTGTACCAAAATTTCATAACTGGTACCCGGCTGCACTTCCCGTGTGAAGGTAACCTGTATCTCTTCGCCGGGCTGAATTGCATCCCGGGTATGAAACTCCTTGCCATCCCAGTCCAGAAATTTAATATCCTTCAAAACAGTGTTGCCGGTATTTTTTGCCGTAAGCTCAAATTCCACGTCAACAGGCCCCGGTATGCTCTTCTTATCGGTTTTTCCGCTCAATTCCAAAGAAGAAACCGGCTCTTCATCCCGCACATCGAGCTTGAGGCCTGTCTGGACATTTTTTTGCAAATCCAGACCCAGCTCGCCAGGCAAATCATAATAAATTGTCAGGTTTCCGTTGGTGGATTTCTCAATTGAAGCGGTGGTTTTAACTGTTGCCCTAGCTCCTGGCGCCAGCTCCTTGATAACGCCGATTTCCTGGTTTAAGTCTGAATCGACAACGGTAATATTGTACAGAGGCACATTGGAAAGGGATTCTACTTCGGCTGTAAGTTCTACCTGCTCACCTTTAAAAACCATTCCCTGGGCGCTTGAAGTGTAATTCACCCTGAAATCTGCCTGTGCAACCTGTACGCTGATGGAGTATTCACCTGTCTCACGGGATGTATCTTCACCTTCAATGCTATATTGCACTTTATACTTCACAGTGTTGGAACCACCAGGATCGCCGCTGTAAGAATTGCCAGTCAAAGGTGATGAAGTTTTACCAGGTTCTAACGAAGGGCTTCCGGTAATTATGGCTGGATTCGCCTGGCCCGGACCTGTTTCCCTGATTTCTATATCTTTTAAAACAAAATTGCTTTCGTTGGTAATTCTGTATTGGATAGCGTATGTACCCACTGGTGACACATAGTATACTCCGTTGAATTCAGCTACCTTGCCTATAGGCCTGGCAGATATGACTATGCTGTTTTGTGCGAATGCAATGCTTCCGACAGCAACAAACTGCAATGTTATAATCAAAATGCATAAAAAAATGCCAATTATTCGCTTGTTCATTTCTTTACCCCCAAACTATGGTTTATACGCCCAACATTATATCATAAGCCTGTCAAGGGAAAAAGCAAAACTCCCCTGTAATAAGTTAATTATTTATCACATTTCAGTAACATTTTTCAATAATTGTTACACAAAAACTATTTGGAAGCCTGTTTATGCAATGGAGAATTATACAGCCTGCGGATTCGCATAATAAACTTAACTGTAAAATATACAGAAGAACAGGATGGTGGCTTTAATTTGGACAAAAAGAAAACCGGCATAAGCAGACTGGCTGCTCTGGGCATATTGGGTGCAGCAGGCGTACTCAGCACGTTGGGTGCAAGGTATCTGGGCAGGTTTGCGGCTGATAAAATTCATGACCGTTTTTTAAAAATACTGACCAGTGACTTGTATGATGAAAACCTGTGGGAAGCGGTATCATCCACCATGCGGATCGGACCTCAGGCTGTGCTGGAAACAGAGCTCAGGGCTGAGGAAGGAAAACTGGTAGAAAGGCCTATGGGGCCGGTTAACCAATTTCCCAGCCTGGATGATTTAAAATTCAATTTTGCCCAGCTCAATACCCTGCCCACAGAAATAGATACGGAGATAGATTTCTCCATAACAATTGGAAAATATGCAAAAAGGCCCCTTAGGTTAAACCACTTTTTCATGCTGGCACCCATGGCATATGGAATTGCTTTGAGCAAACCTGTTAAAATTGCTCTGGCCAAAGGCTGTGGTGCATCCGGTGCAGCCTATCATACAGGAGCAGGGGCGGCGGTTTTGGATGTATTTCAATATGCAGACAAAGTAGTTTTTCAGTATGACCGGGGAAACTGGCCCAAGCCTGAACAAGCCATGCTTAAAAGCCATGCAGTAGAGATTCAGCTGGGGCAGGGCGCTTACGGCGGCGTTGGATATATGATGAAATCCTACATGCTGAACGATAAACTGAGAAAGGAATTTAAAATACCAAAGGGACAGGATTTGATTACATATTCCCGCCAGCCAGAAGTCCAAAGCCCACAGGATTTAAAAAAACTGGTGGATAAGCTGCGCCACATTACCGACGGCGTTCCCATCGGTGTTAAAATTGCTGCGGGAAAAGATCTGGAAGCTGATCTGTACTGGATTTGCAGCAGCGGTGCAGATTTTGTGGTAGTAGACGGGGCGGAAGCTGCCACCAAGGGTTCACCTCCGATATTGCAGGATGACTTTGGAATTCCTACGGCTTTTGCGATAGACCGGGCGGCAAAATGGCTGGAAAAGCACGGATTCAGGGACAGGGTATCATTAATAGCCTCAGGTCGTATACGAACCCCGGGAGATGCCCTTAAAGTAAAGGCCCTGGGTGCAGATGCCTGCCAGGTGGGAGCCATTGCTCTTGTAGCCGTATCCCATGGTCAGATACAAAAACCTCTCCCCTTTGAACCGCCTACCGCCCTGACCTGGTATGGGGAAGCTTATGCCGATCAGTTCGATATTGAGAAGGGAGCCAGGTCGCTGCAAAACTTTTTTGAATCCTGCAAGCTGGAGATGATGGAAGGAATTCGTGCCCTGGGTAAAACGTCCCTTTCCCAGGTGGACCGAAACGACCTCATTACCACCAATGAAATGTTTGCCAGGGGCATGGGCATACCCATGGCATATGTGCCCTTCGACCCATTGGAGCAGAAGCCGCCCAGGGTCAGAAGGTTGAAACTTTAAAATATTAATTTTTTGTAAACAAACATGCGAAGGTCAGATAAAGTCAAATTTTTATGTTATAATTATATATAGCAACAGATGCAGCATTATAAAGTATGAAAGCGAGTGATGTCATGCTTTTTCCATTTTATTTCGACCCTACCTTTATTATACTGATACCTGCCATTCTGCTGGCATTATATGCACAGACAAAAGTGCAGACTACTTATGCCAGGTATATGAGAGTGCCTGCCAGAAGCGGCATAACTGGTGCTGAAGCGGCAAGGGAACTGCTTCGTCAGAACGGCCTTTATGATGTCAGAGTAGAACAGGTCAGAGGGCGTCTGACCGACCATTACGACCCCCGGTCAAAAACCCTCAGGCTGTCGCCTGAAGTATACAACTCCTCTTCCCTGGCTGCCTTGGGCATAGCTGCACATGAAGCAGGCCATGCCTTACAGCATGCAGATGAATATACACCCTTGAGGCTAAGAAATGCCATTGTACCTATAGCCAGCATAGGCTCCCAGCTGGCCTTCCCACTCCTGTTGATCGGCCTCCTGCTTGACAGCCTGAACCTGATTACCATCGGAGTTGCTGCTTTCTCACTGGCAGTACTGTTCCAGCTTATCACCCTGCCGGTGGAATACAATGCCAGCAGCCGTGCCATAGCTGCACTGGAAGCCGGCGGCATGATCTACCGTGAAGAGGTGCAGCCTACCCGCAATGTTCTAAGTGCTGCGGCTCTGACTTATGTGGCTGCAACCATAATGGCAGTTATGCAGCTGTTAAGGCTGCTGCTTATATCCGGTTTGCTTGGAGGCCGGCGCAGAGATTAAGGAGCTATACTTCACACTTTTTCCCTGTCTTCAGTATAATATAATTAAACTTATTTTCTTGAGCACAGGGAGAAATTATAATTGCGGATTTTACTCTTATCCATCATGGCCAAATGCGGAGTATTCACCCATGTAAGAGATTTGGCAGCCAGCCTTTTAAAGAAGGGGTTTGAACCCTATATCGGCTTTATAGCCACTCCGGCGGCTATGGACATGTTTGGCGTATCAAAGCAAGACAGGTCTGAAATGGAGCAGTCTCTCTCTGCACCTTGTTTTTACTATAATTCCTATACCAGCCTGTTGGAAAATATTGAGGGGAATGGAGCAGATCTTGTACATGCCCATTCCCCTATTGTTTTAAAACATGCGACATATATAAAGCTTAAGATGGACATTCCTTTTGTTGCCACCCTTCACGGGCTTAACAGCTGGACTAGGAATTACAGAAAGGAACTGGAAAAGGCAGACAGGATAATAGCCGTGGGGCCTGAAATTGCAGCTTCCTGCGGAAAAGCCTTTAAGGACAAAATTACCATAATCTTCAATGGCGTGGATACGGATTATTTCAGACCCGATTACAGCAAAACATTGAACCATCCCCTTAGAATTATCTGGACAGGCAGAACCAGCGGCGCTGCCGCCCGGGGAGCAGAATACCTGGCATTTGCTTTAAAAATTCTTAAAAAGAATAATATTCCCTTTGAAGCTAAATACATGGGCTATGCCTTTGGCGCAAAAGTGGGAAATGCTGAAAACTGCGGCTGGGTTCATGACCCTCTGCCGCTGCTCCAATGGAGCGATATGGCTTTCGGCAGGGGCCGTTCCCTTCGTGAAGCCATGGCATGCGGCAGTGCAGGTTTTCTGCTGGGGGAAGGATACGGAGGCCTGGTTCGTGCAAAATGGTTTGAAAAGGGCAGACAGCCTCAGCTGAGCGGTTCCCTTAAACACGGGTGTATGAAATTGGATGCCCAGGAAATTGCCAGGGATATCCTATTCTTTCATAAGAACAGGGACATTCTGGAATCAGCAAGGCGGGAATCAAGACTAATAGCCGAAAAACACTTTGACGTGAACAAGATGACGGATGAAACCGTAAAGATTTATACAGAAGCAGGCGCAGACTTCTAAACACAAGAAACAAAAAAGCATTGCCTTTTGCAGCAGACAGCTTTTCAGGCAATGCTTCCATAATTCAATATGCAGAATCATTTATTCTACTGTTACCTTGTGATACACCTTTTTACCCTTGCGGATCATCAGGCTTCCGTCCTGCAAGTCGTTTTCAGTAAGAGCATGATCTATGGACTGAATCCTTTCATCATTTACATAGATGCCGCCCTGTTTTATCAGGCGCCGGGCTTCTCCCTTGGAGGGAACCAGTTTGAGCAGGTAGAGCATATCTATAATATTTCTGTTTTGCTTAAATTCCTCTGCAGTAATGGTTGTACCCGGAACCTCAGCATCTGCGCTGCCCCTGCCAAACAATGCCAGGGCTGCGGCTTCGGCCTTCCTGGCCTCTTCTTCACCATGAACAATTTTGGTAACTTCGTATGCCAGTACCTTTTTGGCTTCGTTAATTTTTTCATCCTTCAGGCTGCCCAGCCTTTCCACTTCCTCCATGGGCAGGAAGGTCAGCAGGGCAAGGCAGTTTTTCACGTCACTGTCGTCAATATTGCGCCAGTACTGATAGAAATCATAGGGTGGTGTCTTTTCAGGATCCAGCCACAGGGCGCCTGCTTCGGTTTTGCCCATTTTCTTTCCTTCACTGGTTGTTAAAAGTTTGAAGGTCATGCCGTAGGCAGAAGTTCCTTCTACCCTGCGGATAAGATCAGCACCTGCTATAATATTGGACCACTGATCATCCCCGCCCAATTGGAGCCTGGCATTGTACCTGCGGTTCAGGACCAGAAAATCATAGCTCTGCATCAGCATGTAGTTAAACTCCAGGAAGGAAAGCCCTCTTTCCAGGCGGGATTTGAAGCATTCAGCAGTCAGCATGCGGTTGACTGAAAAATGAACGCCTATTTCCCGCAGAAATTCTACATAATTCAAATCCAGCAGCCAGTCGGCATTGTTGACCATAACAGCCTTTCCTTCGGAAAAGTCAAGAAACCGAGACAGCTGCTTCTTAAATGCTCGGCTGTTGTGCTCGATCATTTCAAGGGTAAGCATCTTACGCATGTCGGTTCTGCCGGACGGATCTCCAACCATGGCGGTGCCCCCTCCCACAAGGGCAATGGGCCTGTGGCCGGCTCTCTGCATATGCGTCATTACCATAACCTGTATAAAATGACCCACGTGCAGGCTGTCAGCAGTGGGATCAAAGCCGATATAAAAGGTTACGGGTTCCCTGCCCAGCAGCTCTCGAACCTCATCCTCATGGGTTACCTGGGCTATATAACCCCGTTCTTTAAGTACATCATAAACATTTCTGCCGTTCATACATATACCTCCAAGACATTCCAATCCTTCTTATTGTAACCCCTTGAAGGATAATTTTCAAGCAAGCAGCAGACAATGCAAATTATTAAGTTATTCTCCCCCATTAATGGCGGTTTCCTTTCTGCTTGTAAGAAGATTCATAAACTCCTCGCCGGAAATAGTTTCCTTTTCCAGCAGGTGTTTGGCCAGCTTGTGCAGTTTATCCTTGTTTTCCTCCAGGATATCAATGGCATTTTGATAGCATGTTTTAATTATGGAAAGCACTTCTTCGTCAATCTTGGAGGCGGTTTCATCGGATACCAGCAGGGTGGTATCGCCGCCCAGGTAGGGATTATTTACAGTTTCCAAGGCCATCATGCCGAACTTGTCGCTCATGCCGAACCTGGTTACCATGGCCCGTGCTATTTTGGTGGCCTGTTCAATATCATTGGCAGCCCCTGAAGTAACCGTGTTAAATACCAGTTCTTCTGCAGCCCGGCCGCCCATGTATGTGGTTATTTTGCTGATGGCCTGTTCTTTAGTCAGAAGCACCTTTTCGTCTTCTTCCACCTGCATGGTGTAGCCCAAGGCTCCCGAGGTTCTGGGAACAATGGTTATTTTATGAACCGGTGCTGAATGGGTCTGTTTTGCGGCCACCAGTGCATGTCCGATTTCGTGGTAGGCAATTGTCAGCTTGTCCTTCATAGAAAGAAGTGCATTCTTTCTTTCATAGCCGGCAATTACCACCTCCACCGATTCTTCCAGATCGCTTTGAGTTACCTGTTTCCGCCCCAGCTTAACCGCTCTTAAGGCCGCTTCATTAATTATGTTGGCAAGGTCCGCTCCCGAGGCACCGGGAGTAGCCCGGGCAATGGCCTTCAGATCTATACCGGGACCCATCTTGACTTTCCTGGCATGCACCTTGAGTATGGCCTCCCGCCCGGNNGGCCGGTTGGTGGCAGCCAGTATCACTACGCCTTTTTCCGAATCAAATCCGTCCATTTCCGTCAACAGCTGATTCAGGGTCTGCTCCCTTTCATCATTGCCGCCTATGCTGCCTGCTGCAGTGCGGCTTTTCCCTATGGTATCTATCTCATCTATAAACACAATGCAGGGGGCTTTTTCCTGGGCCTGCTTGAATAAGTCTCTTACCCGGGCTGCACCCATGCCGACAAACATTTCCACAAACTCAGAACCGGAAATGGAAAAGAAGGGCACCCTGGATTCACCGGCCACCGCCCTTGCCAGCAGTGTTTTGCCCGTTCCCGGAGGACCTACCAGCAAAACACCCTTGGGAATTTTTGCACCGATTTCCCTGTATTTGGCCGGGTTATGCAGGAAATCCACCACTTCGCTGAGGGCTTCCTTGGCCTCATCCTGACCGGCTACGTCATCAAATGAAATGCCTGTTTGGGCTTCAACGTATATCCTGGCATTGCTTTTCCCGAAGGACATGGCATTGCCCATGCCGCCTATCCGGCTCATCATCTTATTGGTAAATACTCTGCCAAGGAGGAAAATAACTGCAAAGGGCAGTACCCAGGACATAAAAAAATTCACCAGGGGAGACATTTCCTGCGGCACCACGCGGCTGAAACTGTCCACTCCGGCTTCGTAAAGCCGGTCAGCCAGCCTGGGGTCCTCCATCCGTCCGGTAACAAATACTTTCCTATTACCATCCTCATCTATGCCGGTAAAATGGATCTGAGTTTCCTCCACCTGAACTTTTTCAACCTGTTTGTTTTCGATCATCCTAAGAAAGGTTCCGTAATCCACCTCAACTATCTGCCGCTTGACAATTGTGGGCACTATGAGCGTGTTCAGCAGCATTACAAATATTAAGGCGGTTATTATATAAAAAACAATCGGAGTTCTCGGATTTTTTATATTCATTTGCTTGCACCTCCGCGCAGCAATTATATATTTCTACTAAATTCCACATTTCTATTCTATGCCTTGCTGAATATAATAGTCAAACAAACAATTTGTAAACATTTAGTGAACAGCAAATCCATTAATAGTACATATCGGGTATTATGGTTAATATTGACACCTAATGCTTTATTTTGTATCATGGTACGCAGGGTATAGAAATAAGGGGGTTTTACAATTGAATAAAACCAGGCTGAAAGCTTTTTTTGTGCTGCTTATCTTTATATTTGCAACGGCTTGCAGCCAAACGCCGTCACATTTTACGGAAACAGATGCCTATGCCTCTGTAGATTACAGTTTTGAACCAGCTGAAACTGAATCGGCACCTGGCGTAAAACCGGATCGTACGGAAAAACCCGGCATTATGGCAAATGAGGAAACCGATGTAACACCGGAACCGACTGCCACGCCGGATGCCACTCCAACACCTGAACCGGCAGATACACCGGAACCTGTTGAAACACAGGAGCCTGCTGATACACCGGAGCCAACAAAGACTCCGGAACCCGTTAAAACACCTAAGCCCACAAAAACGCCCAAACCATCCAAATCACCGAAGCCAACCGAAACACCAACAGCAACGCCTTCTCCAAAACCTGAATCCACGCCAGCCCAGGCAGATGCTGAATCTGGGCAGAAGTCCGATAAGAAAGAGAAATCTTCTCCCGAGCCTGAAAAGAAAGAAAGCAAAAAGCCCATGGGGGTGCCTGAAAGCAGTCCAGTAAAAATGAGCTTTTTTGATGATGCGCTTTTTATTGGGGATTCCAATACCTGGCGGCTGAAGAACTTTGTTAATAATAAACGGAAGTCGGACAAGAATTATATGGGCAAGGCATCTTTCCTCTGCGAAATAGGCTTTGGCCTGCATCATGCCCTTAAACCGCTGGACAAAACATCCATCAGCGTAAAGTGCGATAAGGGACAGGAATGGGAAATTGTAGAATACATAAAACAGAATAACTATGGGAAAATATACATCATGCTTGGCACCAATGACATAGGCTTACATGGCGTGGATAAATCCGTTAACAATTATGTGAAGCTTATCAAAAAAATAAAGGCTGTCACTGATGCGGATATTTACATACAATCGGTGCCGCCTATGGGCAAGCATAAGCAAAAGAAAGTCTTGAACAACAAAAATATCGATCAATTCAACAAGAAAATGTACGAGCAGAGTAAGTCTTTGAACTGTTATTACCTGGATGTGGCTTCCTGCCTGAAGGACAGCGAAGGAAATCTGCCCAGCAAGTATTCAAGCGATCAATATGTACATCTTTCCAATGCTGCCTTTCCCCTTTGGGTAGACTATTTGAGAAAGCATACAAAATAGCAGAACCGGATGCAGCAATAAATGCAGGAAATATAACAATACCCCTGATAAGCAGATCAGGGGTATTCTTATGCTGTTAAAGTCAGTATTCCTGAAGATACTCTTCGTATGTCAGGCCGCTTTCATATACTGCTTGGGCCAGCTCAACGCCCAGATAACGAATGTGCCACGGTTCGTAGGCGTACCCGGTAATATGCTCTTTGCCCGGAAGATAACGTACAATGAAGCCATATTTATGGGCATTTTCACTCAGCCACTTGCCTTCGGCTGTATTTCCGAATTCAATTATCAGCTTATAGCCAACGCTTTTCGAAGTTACATCCATGGCCAGCCCTGTCTGATGCTCGCTCTCACCAGGCCTTGCACTGTACATGTTGGCGGCCTCTACGCTGCCTTTTACGCCGACATTGCTGTTGAAAATTATCTCCTGAATCCCATAGCTCCTATAGCCGCTTACCGCAAACAGGGAAATTCCGTCAGCAGATGCGGCATCAAACATTTTTTCCAAAGCATCGGCGGCTTCTTTCCTCATTGTTTTATGGAAGGAGCCGGGAGCAAAAGGAACATTGGGAGTTACGAGATTATCCGGCACATAGTCTTCAGACAGCTTATGATCTTTGTTTACCAAAACATCTATGGCATTGGGATTATTTTCAGCCGTATTTATAATTCTCTCGCCTTTCTTACTGTCATTTTGCTTTTCCTTATTTTCTTCATTCTCATTTGTGTTGTCTGATCCGGTAATCTTTAATTTTTTCCCGCTGCTGTTTTGCTGCTCGGAATTCATCTCAAGATCGATTGAACCAACAATGCCTCCTTTTTTGCTTCCACTTTGAGAAGCAGTATCATTTAACCTTACATCTTCGGAAGGCCTGTCCGGCTCCAAAGCATAATCAAGGCCGCTTTTTGCCTGAACCAGGGATTTCATCATTGATACTGTGGTTAAAACCAGCAAAATGCTCACGGTTATGACATAGACAAAAGCCTTCATGTCCAGACAGCGTGAAAGCGAACGCCATTTTATATATAAAAATCTCAATATTCTTCTCAGTAAGTTTATAAAAAATTTTTTCACAACAATTACTCCTTTAATGAAAACACACGGAAGTCTGCAAAGTTAATTGTTGATTTCGACAATAATGCCTGCTTTCCTGCTTAAAATTATTGCTACTTTTTTCCATAGTTTTAATTATTTCGATATACCTACTATTTATTATATATGTTTCGATGGCATATTAAAAGGGTAAAGTATATTTTAGAGCAATTATTTACAAATAAAAGGAGGAATGCAAGCTATGAGTACATTAGGAAATTATTTACAAACAGGTGACTGGAAGGGCGAAAAACACGTACCTGTCATTCATGCTCCGGACAAAGTAAAAGCCGGCGAAGGTTTCGAACTTAAGCTGTCCATAGGCGATGCCATCAAGCACCCCAATACACTGGAACACCACATTGCATGGATGAAAGTATTCTATCTGGCGGATGGCAGCAAATTCCCCCTTGAATTGGCCAACTTTGATTTCCGGGCCCACGGAGAATTTGATGCCTTCACCGAACCGGAGGGAACAGCTTTTGTAAAACTTAACAAATCCGGCAAGCTTTTAGCAATGAGCTATTGCAACATCCACGGCCTTTGGGAGAACAGCAAAGACATTATCGTGGAATAATACATATCCGGTCAATCTGCAGGAGCTTTTTGTTCATCGGCATGGCCGAGCCCGGTGAGCAAAGGGCTTCTTTTTTTCTGCTTAAGCCTCCCAGTCGATTCCTTCCTGGATTATGCGCATGGGATTGCCGACTGCCAGGCAGTTTGGCGGAACATCCCTGTTTACAAGGGTATTGGCACCGATAACGGCATTATCGCCGATAGTAACCCCTTTCAGAATGGTAGTATTGCATCCTATCCAAACTTTATTCCCTATGCGGATAGGAGCAGTCAGCTCGTTTTGTGTGCCATCCGGATAGTAAATATGATGAAAATCCGTATCTATAATGGTAGTGTTCCAGGCAATTGCACAGCCGCTTCCGATTTCAATTTCATTCGCACAGTAGATTATAGAAGAAGCGGTAATATATGTATCATCTCCAATGCTCAGCTTAGCCCCCGGCCCAGTTACCACTCCTACCCCGGGGCCTAATTTTACCCGCCCCTTAACATTAAAGACAGAATTCCGATACATATATATGGAGGATTTGGCACTCACCATATCCCCTATATATTTACCACCCAAATACAGCCTTTTGTCTATAATCAGCCTGGCGCCCGGACCCCTGGTGATAGTGCTTCCAAAATCTGCAATAATTTTAAACCTGTAGAAATTTCTAAAAGAATGGAAAAGGTTGATAAAAAAACTGTA
>LFRM01191213.1_pt1 | contig 22761 bp, 18 predicted proteins | sample 618341 | NCBI WGS metagenome assembly LFRM01 (sample SAMN03654438, study PRJNA283298) | anaerobic digester metagenome | isolation source: pool of bioreactors CSTR01a, CSTR02a, and CSTR03a thermophilic anaerobic... | place: Denmark: Kgs. Lyngby | collected 2014-05-21 | reverse complement strand
AGATGTGTATAAGAGACAGAATATACGGTCACCATGTCGCCATCATTGATCTCAATGGCGGGCTGAATAGCGATCAGGCCAGCTTCAACATCCTCTTGCGTAGGCACATAGTTGCCGGTTGCATCTGGGATATCAGCAGCTTCGCTGTTCTCTTTTGCTTCGCTGTCTTCTTCTGCTTCTAGGGCAGCGTCTGCAGGAGCTTCGGTTGCTTTAGCATCAGCTTCGTCTTCAATCAAATCAGCGCCAGCTGCGTCAGTTGCTGCGTTCATCTCTTCTTCTGAGGCGGATACGAGGAAGAAATGCTCGGATGCGATGGTGTCATTGCCAAAGAGCACCTGATAGCTTTCGCCGTCAGCGTCTGTGACGATAAAGCCCTCATCGTTCTTTTCGCTTACTGTACCGCGGATTTGAGGCACGACGATCGCGCGGGCAGATACCTGACCGGGCATGCTCATGGCCATGATGCCGTCAAAGTAAACGGTGATAGGTACGCCGCTGTATACATTGGGAGAATCTACGCCCATGTGCACGATTACGTCGCCCCATTGGCCGTCGCCTGTGAGCAGGAACTTGCCGTCAAACAGTGTGTCCACGGTGCCCTCAATTTTGAAGGAAACCACGCGGTCTGCATATGCCTGTGGCGGTAAGCTACGGGTTAGGCGTCCGCTGAAGGAAACGATCAGATACTGACCAACTTCGATGGTGCCTTCGGATACGAGGCCGTCATATACGGTGGTGTCGCCTGTGTTGACCATGACGCTTCCGATATCCCTGTCGTTCATGAGGAATCCGTTTTCTACGACTTCGGTTACGAAGCCTTCTAGCTCTTTATCAATTTCGGCACTCTCAGCAAATGCTGACATTGGCAGAACTGTCATCATTAGTACGGCTGCACCTAGGATGTAGGATAGGAATTTTTTAAAGTTCATAATGAGTCCTCCTTCTTGCCCCGCTGGGATCATTGCTGCGGGGTTACAATGGAATAAACGACACGATGATATATTTTGTTCCGAGAAAATAAAATTTATTTCGACAATCATTTTAAAACAGTGAAAACAAGTCCACTTGGCTGGTTTCGGGTAACCCCTCCAATGCGCCTTGCAAACGAAGCATTTCGGTCGCGCTTGCGCCGACGCGCGCGCGCATGCGCAAATCCTCAACACTTAGGTAGGGTTTTGATTCATCGCGCGTGTCGATGATGCCCTGCGCGGCGCTTTCGCCAAAGCTGCTGATGGAGGTGAAGGGGCAGCGCAGGTTGCCATCCTCGGGTAGGAAGCGATTGAGGTGGCTTTTGTAAAGATCAACAGGCAGCATTTGAATGCCGCGCTCCTGCATCTCAAGCACCATGTGGAATGCGTTCTCCTCCTGCTTTTCGCGCACACTCAGCTTTTCCTCGCGCAATTCAAAATCATTGAGGCGATCGCGAAGCGTTTCGTTGCTCAGCAGCATTTTTGCCGCATCAAAGCCGTCGCCGCGAATGGTGAAATAGGCAGCGTAGTATGCGACAGGGTGGTAGACCTTGTACCACGCCACGCGAAGGGACATCGTAACATACGCCACCGCGTGACCCTTTGGGAACATGTACTTGATCTTCTTGCAGCTGTCAATGAACCATTCGGGCACGTTTTGCTCGTTCATCGCCGCTTCCATCGCAGGGGTCAGGCCGCGGCCCTTACGCACAAACTCCATCGTGTCAAAGCTCATCTTGCTGTCAACGCCCTTGGTGATGAGGTAGTTCATGATATCATCGCGCGTACAGATACAGTTTTTCAGTACGGCGATGCCGTTATCAATGAGGTCTTTGGCGTTGCCCAGCCATACGTCCGTGCCGTGGGAAAGCCCCGATATACGGATCAGCTCCTCCATGGTGGTGGGCTTGGTGTCCATGAGCATGCCCTGTACGAACTTCGTGCCAAACTCAGGCACACCAAGGGTGCCCGTGTCGCACATGATCTGCTGGGTGGTGACGCCAAGCGCGTCTGGCGAGGTAAACAGGCTCATGACCTGCTTGTCGTCCAGCGGGATGTTTTGGTAGTTGATCCCTGTCAGCTCCTCCAGCCTATGCATCATGGTCGGATCGTCATGGCCGAGGCAGTCGAGCTTGACGAGGATGTCATGCATGCTGTTAAAGTCGAAGTGAGTGGTAATGGTATCGCCGTCAATCGCGTCCGCAGGGTGCTGCACGGCGGTGAACTGGCAGATGTCGTATTCCTTAGGCAGTACGACGATACCGCCCGGGTGCTGGCCTGTGGTGCGCTTTACGCCCACGCAGCCCGCAGCGAGCCGCTCCTTGTGCGCACGCCCTGCCTTGATGCCGCGTTCCTCTAGGTATTTGGCGGCAAAGCCGTATGCGGTCTTATCCGCAAGGCCACTGATCGTGCCCGCGCGGAACACATAGCCCTCGCCGAATAATTCTTCAACGTATTTATGAGCGCGGGGCTGGTATTCGCCTGAGAAGTTCAGGTCAATGTCAGGGACTTTATCGCCCTTGAAGCCAAGAAAGACCTCAAAGGGGATGTCAAAGCCGTCCTTCACCAGCTTGCTGCCGCAGATGTCGCAGTCCTTATCGGGCAGGTCAACGCCTGTGGTGCCAAGCTCAGGCGGTGTCCAAAAGAGCTTGTGGCAGGTGTCGCAGCGGTAATGAGGGGGCAGGGGGTTAACCTCCGTGATGCCCGTCATGGTTGCGACAAAGCTTGAGCCAACCGAGCCGCGGCTGCCAACCAAATAGCCGTCATCAAGGGATTTTTGCACGAGCTTTTGCGCGATGGAATACAGCGTCGCAAAGCCATAGCCGATGATGCTGCCAAGCTCTTTATTCAGCCTTGCTTCCACGATTTCGGGCAGCGGGTCGCCATACAGCGCCTTCGCTTGTCCCCATGAACAGCTCTCGATGTCATGCGCCGCTTCCTCCCAAAGGGGCTGGAAGGTATCCTCGTCCTTTGGATGCTTGGGGAACAGGCGAAGATCCTCGACCTGCTCTGCAATCTTTCTGGGCGCGTCAATCACGACTTCATACGCCTTGTCCTTGCCTAGGTAGCTGAACTCCATCAGCATTTCGTCCGTTGTCTTAAAGTACAGCGGCGGCTGCTGGTCGCAGTCGTCATACCCAAGCCCTGCCTGCAATATCGTGCGGTAGATCGCGTCCTCAGGGTTTTGGAAATGTACGTCGCCTGTTGCGACAACGGGGATGCCCATCCTTTCGCCAAGATCGACAATGCGGCGGTTGTACGCGCGCAAATCGTCCATATCGCGCGCCGTGCCGTTTCGGATCATGAATTCGTTGTTGCCCGCGGGCTGAATTTCAAGGTAATCATAGAAGGAAGCGATCTTTTCCAGTTCGCTGTCTGGGCGGTTGTTGACAATCGCCTGAAACAGCTCGCCCGCCTCGCATGCGCTGCCGATGATCAGCCCCTCGCGGTACTGCTTGATCAGGTGGCGGGGCATATTTGGGTGGCGGTAGAAGTAATGCAGGTTGCTGTCGGAGATCAAGTGGTTGAGGTTTTGCATGCCCTTTTGGGTCTTGCAAAGCAATATGATATGGTTGGAGGCGCTCATGCTCTCGCCGCTGACCACCCCGTCAATCCCCGCAAGCGTGTGTGCGCCCATCTTTTCGACTTCGTCATACATCTTGGCGAGGCATTGCGCGGTTGCCGATGCATCATGAACCGCTCTATGCGCGTTTTTCAGCGATACGCCGTGCACGCGGCATACGGATTTGAGCGTATGGCTCTTTTGCTTTGGATACAATCGGCGCGAGAACGTGAGCGTATCCAGCACAGGCGCGCTAAAGCTCGTGCCCATGCGGGAACATTCTGCATTGAGCATGCCGATATCAAACGGTGCATTATGCGCGCATACCGCGCAGTCGCCGATGAATTCCAGCAGCTTCGAAACGCCTGACGCAGGGCTTTCCTTCCCGCGGAGCATCAGGTCTGTGATGCCCGTCAGCTCCGTGATTTTGGGGCGAAGCGGTACGCCGGGGTCGCACAAGATACTCAGCTCGTCCGTGATCTGGCCGTCCACCAGCTTCACCGCGCCTACCTCGATAATGCGGTCGGTGGCATGCGACAGGCCTGTGGTTTCAAAGTCAAAGACCACAATGGGGCTTGAGAGCAGGCGGTCATCCGCCTCCTTCACGATGGGAATGAGGTCAACCAAATAGCCCTCCACACCAGGGATGAGCTTGATATTATTTTTCTTGGCAGCAAAAAACGCTGCTGGGAACGCCTGCGAGCAGCCGTGATCCGTGATTGCCACAGCCGAGTGCCCCCATTTGGCCGCCTGCGCAATCAATGCGCCTGCCTCTGCCGTTGCGTCCATGGTGCTCATGTTGGTATGCATATGAAGCTCGATGCGCTTCTCCTTGCCCAAATCCTTGCGCTCGCGCTGGGGCATTTCCTGCATATCACGCACGCCAATGGACAGCTCGCCCATGAAATTATCCATGCGGCACTCGCCGCGCAGCCTCACGCGCATGCCGTTTTTGATCTGATTGACCTGATCTGCCACGCGCTTCTTTTCTTCTTCTGATGGCGGCGTAGGCGTCTCGCCCATCCCGCCTCTTCTCATGCGGTATTGGTAGAAGCCCTTGCAGTAGATCGTTGACGTATCGTCATACACTGCGAATGTGACCAGCACCGTTTCGCCGCCCTTGAGCTCCTTGGGATCGTTCACGCCCGTGATGATGCCCTCGATCACCACAATGCCGCTATCCTCCGCAAGCTCCCCGATGTCCACAGGCCGATCTGCAATCGCGCGACCCTTGAGCACTGCGCCCTTGACTTCCTTTTGCTTGGGCTTTGCGGCGCTTTTCTTGGCAGGGTTGCCATATGCTAGTGCAGGAGCAGAGCTGCCGTTTGCTGCGCCGTTTCCAAACATCGCAGCCGCCTGCGATTCCATCGCCGCATCGTCCCACGGCGGCGCGTCGTCATCGTCCGCCATTTGGGGCGCAGCTTGCTTCACGGGGAACGTGAACCCACGCTCCGCGCGCATCTTTTTCACCCATTCATCGCGCTCCCCGCAGATCGTCAGCGCAATCGGCACAGTGACGCGGAAGATATCATAAATCGCCTGCGACACCTTTTTATCAAGGTGATGCGTTTTGAAAAAGTTCATTGCAATATGGTCTGGGCAGGTGAGCAGAATTCGCCCATTCTCCATGCTCCAGCCTGTATCGTCAATCCATGCCGACAGCGCAGGGCTTTGGCGGCGCAGAAAATCAGTCAGTACGAATTTATATTGGTTGATATTGGCTAGGAAATCCTCGCCAAGCCCAGGGCTTGCGATGCGAAGCGACACGGAGAGCTTAGGAAAAAGACCTGCCAGCGTGCGTTCCAGCAGCAGGTAGTCCACCTCCGTCACCAGCACATCACTCAGGAAGCTCATATACGCCTTATTTGCGACTTTTTTATACAGCACGCGTTCGATATGCAGCTTGCCCTTGAGCGTTGGGATGGTTTCTTCCAGTTTCGTTAGTAGCTCAGTTTTATTCATTACTTCTCCTCTTTAGCTTTAGCGAGTTCTCTGGCACGCGCAATTAAAATAGCCGCCAGATCGCCCTCGACCTTCACAGGGGCTTTGCCTTTCTCAAACAATGCACCAACCCCGTACGAGCTGCCCTCGCCCCCTGCACTGCCGCCGGCTGCCGAGAGTCCGCCCCCCGCGATGCCGATATCTGCCTCGCGCGCTTCCCCGGGACCATTGACCACGCAGCCCATCACCGCGACCGTCAGCGGAATGCGGATATCCGACAATTCCGATTCCACTCGCCTTGCAATCCCTGCCACGTCAATCCCTGTGCGGCCGCAGGTCGGGCAGCTGACCACGTCCACGTGATCCTTCCTCAGCCCAACCGCTTTTAGGATATCAATCGCCGCCTGCGCTTCGGGAATCGGGCTGCCTGTCAGTGACACGCGCACCGTATTTCCAATCCCGTCCAGCAGCAGCGAACCGATGCCAACCGCGCTCTTGATATTGCCCGCGCCTGGCAGTCCTGCTTCCGTCACGCCCACATGCAGCGGATAATCCGTCTCAGCCGCCGCCAGTCGATACGCAGCCACCGTTGTCAAAACCGTGCTCGCCTTCAGCGACAGCACGATATCATGGAAGCCTTCGTTTTCAAGTAGCCGTGCGTGCATCAGCGCGCTATCAAGCATCCCGCGAGCCGTTACGCCCCCGTCACGCCGCAAAATGTCTTTATCGATGCTTCCGCTATTGACCCCAATGCGGATCGGGATATGGTGCGTCTTAGCGCAGCTCGCAACCTTACGCACCCCATCCGCGCTTCCGATATTGCCCGGATTAATACGCACCTTGGCAATCCCGCATTCCATCGCCATAACCGCCAAATCCGCGCGGTAGTGGATGTCCGCCACCAGCGGCACAGGCGACCCTGCGATGATCCTTGGCAATGCCTTGATGCATTCCTCGTCATAGATGCTCAGTCTTACAATATCGCATCCAGCCGCCGCCAGTTCCTTCACCTGCGCAAGCGTAGCCTCCGCGTCGCGGCTATCCGTGTTCGTCATGCTCTGAACCGTTACAGGCGCTTCTCCGCCGATCGGCACACCGCCAATGTGAAAAAAACGAGTTTGATGCATAGTATGGCCTCCTTCGAGTTGTCGCAGGGCAAGGGATAAAATCCCCTGCACCCCTAGCATGGGGCTCTGCCCCCTGCACCCCCGCAAGGGGACGAAGTCCCCTTGACCCCGTTATGTCCATGCAAAGCACGGACAGGTGGGTGGGAAAGTAATGGGTACCTCTAATAGGTACTGATGGTGCGTTTACTTCATTAGATTGTGTAAGCCTATGTATATTGGATAGAATATTCAGTGTCATTACGCACGTAGCGCTCGATCGTGCATCTCTAATTATAGCATGTTAGAGAGAACATGCAAATGACAAATCAATGCCATGGAAAGTGCAAAAACGAACCAATCGCTTGAATTGATTCGTTTTGGAATTATTCATTTCAGGTAGGATGCATTGATAGGTAGCGTCTTAGCCGTTGAGGCCGCGTGACTGCCTATCCATATCCTCAATCACGATATCGCAAATCTCGCCAAGGCTTGAGCAGTACTCAAGGATTTCCCAAGGCTTATTGGTGTGGAAATGAATCTTAATCAATTCGTCATCGCCAACCGCCAGCAGGCAATCGCCCTCGAAGTTTTCAGTAATGTAAGCGTTGATCGCATCTTCAGAAAGGTTTGTTCCCTCAATCAGCATTTGTGTATCGTATTTGAATTCCAACATAATCTTTCGACCTTTCATATAAGCCTAAGTAGGCAGAATAAGTCCATGTATAATGTGATAATGGGTGTGGAGAAACCGAGAGAGAGGCATCGGAGGGGCGTGTTTGTCCAAGCCCTCTCCGATGATTAACCCGAAACCCACAATAAACGGGCGAAGCCCCGAAGCCCCGGTGCTTTCAAGACGAAGCGCCAGCAACTACTCCTCTCCTATCCATGTGAGCGGAAACTCCGTGATCGCATAGGGCAGGTCTTTGCCATTTTGGCGAATCGTGCGCAGTATCGCCTCGATGTTCTCGTCCTTGGAGTAGGGGGTTGCTGCGAAATCATTGTAATCGCGTCGGCTTGAGATACGGCAGGGAATGATCTTGATTTGATCACAGCTCACCGCGCCCTCACGTACGCGCATCTTAATTTGGAAGATGAATGCAGACATATCGCTGGGCTTGTTATCCCCTGCGTAGATGAAGTTGCCAAGCGAGTAGCAGATATATCTGTCGTTGTAGTATTCGATGGGGTTAATGCGTCCTGCATGGTTGCCAATCACCAGATCAGCGCCCGCGTCAACGGTTCCGTGTGCGAGGGTTACCTGCTCCTCGTCCGGTGAATAGACATTTTCGCGTCCCCAATGATAGCTGACAAGCACGATATCGCAGCCTAGGATTCGCAGCGCTTCGATATCGGCGGGCACTTTGAGCATCAGTTCATCATAGCGTCCGTATGCTTGGTAGGCAAGGCTTCCGATTTTGAGCCCGCGCCTAACCAATATGGCGCATTGATCCTCTGTGACATAGGTAATCGCTTCCTTGTCAAGCGCGGCCTTGGTGTCCGCTAGCCCGATTTCGCCCATGTCAAGAACATGGTTGTTTTCAAGGGTTGCGATATCAACGCCGCCATAGGAGAGCATGGAGGATAGCTTGGGTTTGCACGGAACAGGAACGCACTGTCAAGTTTGTCCGTGTTTTGATCGGCAGTGGTGAGTGTGCCTTCAAAGTTGATCATGGTCAGATCATCAGCGCCAAAGATATCCTTTACGTTACGAAAGGGAAAAGTGCGGTCATTGCCTTGCTTTTCCAGTTCTTTTTCAAAGAGCGAGTCCTGATCCGATTGGGTGTTTGTACCGATGATAACATCACCCGCAAAGGACATGGTGATAACAATCGAGCCGTCTGCCTCATACACAGCCTTTGTTACGTCGCGCGGAGGCTCTGGGGTGGGCTCGGCATTCGCCAGTGCTATCTCCTCTTCGATTTCTTTGAAAATGTCAATAGATACTTCCTCGTCATCACCCTCAGCAAACGCTGCTGCGCCAAAGGCAAGGCATAGGCATAGTAGTAGTAACCACGAAAGCAACCGTCTGGTCATTAGAACACTCCTTAGATTACAGGGACTGCACGAAATCAGCCATACGCGAGAGGGCTTCTGACAGCTTATCTAGGGCGGTGGCGTAGCAGCAGCGAATATGACCTTCGCCCGACGCGCCAAACGCCGTCCCGGGAACAGCTGCTACTTTCTTTTCACGCAGCAGTCTCTCGCAGAAATCATCGCTTGTCAATCCTGTTTTTGCGATGCTTGGGAATACGTAGAATGCACCAAGCGGCTCGAAGCAATCAAGCCCCATGTCGCGGAATGCCTTGACCATCAATCGTCTGCGATGGTCGTAGCTTTGGCGCATCATCAGTACATCTTGGAATCCGTCCTCGCGGCTTTGCTTTAGTGCTTGCTCGGCAGCAACCTGTCCTTGGCGCGGGGCGCAGAGGATGGTGTACTGATGGACCTTGCACATCACATCGATGAATGCGGCAGGTCCGCAGATATAGCCAACACGCCAGCCTGTCATCGCAAATGCCTTGCTAAAGCCGTTGAGCACGATGGTGCGCTCGCGCATCTCGGGCAGGCTTGCAATGCTCACATGCCCCTGCTCGCTATAGCATAGCTCGCTGTAAATCTCGTCGCTGATGACGAGGATGTCATGCTCGACGATCACATTGCGCAGACGCTGGAGCGCCTCGCGACCGATCACTGCGCCTGTGGGGTTGTTTGGATGTGGCAGGATGATCGCTTTGGTCTTGGGCGTGATGACAGCCTTTAGGGCTTCTGGGGTGAGGACGAAGTTGTTAGCAGCGGTCGTCGGGGCGGCAACGGGTACGCCGCCTGCGAAGACAACGCCCGGGGCATAGCTAACATAGCTGGGCTCGGGTACGATCACCTCATCGCCGGGGTTTAGCAGCACGCGAAGGCTTAAGTCAATGCCCTCACTTGCGCCAACGGTGACGAGGACTTCATCGTTTGGGTTGTAGGTCAGTTGATAGCGTTGCTGCAAGTACATCGAGATTTCCTTGCGCAGGCTGAGCAGACCCCAATTGCTCGTATACTGCGTTTCGCCGTCTAGCAGGCTGTTAATCGCAGCATTCCTGATATGGTAGGGGGTGACAAAGTCAGGTTCGCCAACGCCGAGCGAAATCGCATCGGGCATGGTCTGTACGATGTCAAAAAACTTGCGGATACCCGATTTGGGGACATCCGCGATGCTGGGGTTCATGTAGCGAAATGGATCGATACTCACGCAGTGACCACCAACCTCTTGTCCTTGGTTTCGCCTTCAAAGACGACGCCGTCACTCTTGTAGCGCTTGAGCACGAAGTGGGTAGCGGTGCCTGTGACGGTTTCAAGGGTGCTGAGCTTGGTGCTGACAAAGAATGCGAGTTCCTTTAGGGTATGGGATTCGACCAGCAGCAGCAGGTCATACGCGCCGCTCATGAGGTAAACGCTCTTCACCTCGTCAAAGCGGTAGATGCGCTGGGCAATCGCGTCAAAGCCCTGATCGCGCTGGGGCGTGACGCGAACTTCGATCATCGCTTCCACGCGCTCGCGGTCGGTTTTATCCCAGTTGATGACAGGGGAATAGCGAAGGATGATCCTATTTTTTTCCATTTCAGTGATCGCTTCTGCTACGTTTTCAATCGTGGTTCCTGTCATAACTGCGAGCTTTTCAAGCGGCAGTCTGCAATCTTGCTGGAGAATCTGTAAAAGCTCCATCTGTAAATTCTGCATAGGTCCCACCTCCAAAATCAATAAAATTTAGAATAGTCCTTGGATTTCGCCGTTGTCGTCCACATCGATGCTCATCGCTGCGGGCACTTTGGGCAGACCGGGCATAGCGATGATGCTGCCTGCGAATGCCACCACAAAGCCTGCGCCTGCACTCAGGCGGGCGCTGCGGATGCTGAGGGTGTAGCCGCTGGGTGCGCCTAGCGCGGAAGCGGTGTCGCTCATGCTGTATTGCGTCTTTGCCACGCAAATGGGGCAGCCGCCATGGCCTTCTTTTTCAAGGCCGGCGAGGTCTTTCTCTGCCTGTGGCGAGAAGGACACATCCCCTGCGTGGTATACGCGGGTTGCGATAGCGGTGATCTTTTCCTTCAGGGACATATCATCCTCATAGCTGAAGGAGGGAATGGCCTCGGGGTTTGCGTCTGCAGCGTCGCATACGATCTGCGCAAGCTCCATCGTGCCGTTGCCGCCGTTTGCCCAGCCGTTGCAGGGTGCACAGGCAACGCCTGCTTCTGCTAGGATGGATTTTACCATGTCCTGCTCTTCCTGTGTGTCGGTTGCAAAGAGATTGAGGGCAACGACAACAGGGGTGTTCCAAACCTTGGTGACATTATGAATATGCGCCATCAGGTTTGACATGCCCGCTTTAAGTGCTTCGGGGTTAGGCTCGCCGTATGTGCCCTTCGCTGCGCCGCCGTGATGCTTAAGCGCACGGATAGTCGCTACAAGAACAATAACGTTTGGCCATAGGTCATTCATCCTGCATTTGATATCTAGGAACTTTTCAGCACCAAGGTCAGCGCCAAAGCCCGCTTCGGTGACGGTGTAGTCCGACATGCGCATCGCAAGCTTGGTAGCGACAACGCTGTTGCAGCCGTGCGCGATATTGGCAAACGGTCCGCCGTGCATGAGGCAGGGGGTGTTTTCGATGGTCTGGATGAGGTTGGGGGAGAATGCGTCGCGGAGCAGTGCGGTCATGGAACCTGCTGCGCCGATATCTCCTGCGGTCACTGCCTTGCCCTCGTAGCTGTGTCCAACCACGATGCGGGATAGGCGTGCCTTCAGGTCTTTTAGATCAGCGGCTAGGCAGAATGTTGCCATGACTTCGCTCGCTGCGGTGATGTCAAATCCGTCCTCGCGGGGTGTACCGTTCTGTGTGCCGCCAAGACCCATGACGATCTGGCGAAGCTGACGGTCGTTCACGTCCAGGCAATGCCTGAAGCAAACGCGGCGCGGGTCGATATTCATCGCATTGCCCTGCTGAATATGGTTATCCAAGATCGCACAAAGCAGGTTGTTGGCGGTAGTAATCGCGTGCAGATCGCCTGTGAAGTGCAGGTTAATGCTCTCCATGGGAACAACCTGTGCATAGCCGCCGCCTGTTGCGCCGCCCTTCATGCCAAAGACGGGACCAAGGGAAGGCTCACGAAGTGCGAGCATGGCATCCTTGCCGATTTTGCGCATGCCGTCAGCGAGTGCGACGGAAACGGTGGTCTTGCCCTCACCTGCTGGGGTGGGGTTAATGGCGGTTACCAGTATGAGCTTCGCACGGGCGGGCTTCTCCAAATAGGAACGTGGATCAACCTTGGCCACATGGTAGCCATAGGGAGATACGGTCTGCGGTGAAAATCCAGCGGCATCAGCGATCTCCATAATAGGTTTCATTGTAGCACTACGTGCGATGTCCAAATCAGTCGCCATGATAACCCCTCCTTGTTTAAGTCTTTGGTATGGTAAAATGTGAATACGGAATAGTATATCGCAAATAATGCGGAGTTTCAAGTGCATGAACGATTGCACACCTGAAAGGATATATTTTTAGGTGCATATTCATGCATGAAATCATACAAATATAGGCGGAAATACCCCGCGGGAAAGAAAAAACAGGGCAGTGTGGCTTGCACCAACAGTGACCCTGCTTGTTTTTCATTAAGGCATAGAATAATGGACGATCTTTTGCACCTGATCGCCTGACAGGTAAAACTCGAGATACCACATTTTGCTGATCGCCGTATTGCATTGATAGCGAACGATGCGCGACCCATCCTCCTGCACAACGACTTGACCGATGGTTGGGTGCTTGTAGTACAGACCTCGGTTGCCGCTTTTGGACTCGGGTTGCCCAAAATCCTTGAATGCGCCTGTGATACCGCTCTCTGTGCTGGTAAAGCTCAGACCGCGAGGCGCGGTTGCGATGGAGGAGGTCATTTCGATGCGGTATAGCTGCCACTCGTTGCTGATCTTGAGGAACACAGCGTAGCCCCATGGATAGGTGAGGTGCTGAGCCTGTGCCGTGCTTTGCAGGTAAGTGGTTTCCAGCTCGCTGGTGGGGCTGCCAAACGTCTGCTTGAACTCATCCATGGTGGTTTTGCTTAGGGTGAATGAGGAAAACGTGTCGCTTTCTTCATATACGGTCAGCAGACCGGGCTTCACGTTGAACTTGTACCCATATTCCATCACAGCCGACATCTTGCCAAATTCGTTGACGCATATCGCTTTGAGGGTCACGCTTCCAGCGGGCATGACGATGGGCGTGCCGTCATAAATCGGGCTGTCCTCGGTAGGGGTTGAGCCGTCGATGGTGTAGTAATAGACGTAGTTTTCCTCCATCTCAGCCAATTCCTTCTTGGCAACATCCTCAAGATCGCCTGCCCGCAGGGTGATTTGGCGCAATGACTTGTATGTGCCGGGCGCAAGGTTGCATTTGGGCGCAGGCGGCGAGACGAAGAAGAAGGTATACGATACTTTCATCGGGTCGCTCACCAAATCTCCGCTCACGCATACCGCACGGATGTTAATCGCGCCTTCCACAGGCACGATCCTTCCGTCCTCCGCAAGGATACCCTCCTGGGGGAGAAGCGCTTCATCGTCGGTGGTGTAGTAGATATCATAGCCTTGGGGGGAGGTGAGGCTGATCGTTTCCGCGATCTTGTTGATCTGGTAGCGGCCTGCCTTGAGGTTGATTTGCGGAGTGAGGGGGATATAGTCCTTTCGCTGCAGGCGGAAGGTTTCCTTGTCTGTATTATTGTAGGCAAGGAGCATCATATCAGCAGCCTCAGGGCCGCGCTCCTGCTCTTGATACATGCGGATGAGTGCGGTATATGCTTCGCTTCGAAAGGTGCTGACGGTATTGGCGAGATGGAGATACTGCTCCTCTGCTTTATCGTTCTCATCGCTTAGTTCATAGGCATTGGCAAGCAAAATCAGCCCATCATAGTTTTCAGGGTCGAGAATATCGGCAATGCGGAAGCTGAGGATCGCGTTTTGCAAATCACCAACATCCAGATAATCCTGCCCAACCAGCCAATAGGACTGGGGAGAGGGCTGGTTCCATTCCTTGAGCAATGCTTCACGCTCGGTTTGCACGAGCACATCCTTTGCGTTCGCGGCGAGCGCGAGCATCGTTTCGTTGGTGCTCAGCACATTGGTTCTGGCGGTCTGCCTTTGCCCTGCATCGCTGTTTTTTACGTAGACGAAGTAGCTGCCTGCGACGACGATCGAAAGAATCGTCAGGATCACGCCAAAGCGCATCCAGTTAAAATGCCCTCTGCGCTTGGTTCTCGAATGGCTCTTGCGTCGGGTCACGGTGGGCGCGCGCCCATAGGCATTCACGGGAACGCCGCGGCTGCTATGGGGCTTGCTTGCGCCTGTTTTTTTGGCGGGGGTTACTTTGCCGGCGGGGGCACGTCTGGGCTTGACCGCCTGCGCATCCACGGGAAGCNNGGAAGCGGGGAGAGTCCATAGTCGCCGTACTCACGCGAGCCTTTATTTTGTGAGGGAATGGTTTCTTGGGAAGCGCTGACTCTGCCCTGCCTGATAGCGCGTACGCCTGTTTCGCTATAGGCAGAACCGCTGTATTTCCCAAGGAAAGTACCGCAACCATCGCAGGTTAGGGCATCATCGGGTACAGAGCGGCCACAGTGTAAACAGATCATAATCATACCTCCTATTACAGGGCAGCGGAAAAGAGACATAAAGGTCTTTGCCGCTGGGATTGCTCGCCGCCTCTGCGTTAACTAATCTGGTTGTTAACGGGGCGATCGTTGATGTTCAGCTCAAACCGCTGACCTAGGAATTCGCAGGCCTGTTCGCACATCAAAATGCGGGGCAGATAAATGCTCAGGTATTCCAGCACGCTGGAGGAACCGTTCATTTGAAGCTCTTGGCGAATGATATGCTTTTTGCGGTCGACGGTCACGTTGTTTTTCTGAATGGAGAAGTTCACGCGGTCATGAACGTCCGTGAGGTCTGGTTTGCCGTTTCGAACGCGGCTTTTATGCGCGTCGCTCTTATCGGCGATGACCAGTGCTGCACTCACCGCACTGCTGACCGTTCCGCTCTCCTCCTCATGGTTGCCAACCGCCGTGATCACCTCGACCACGTCGTTGATCTCCATCCCCGCTTCCCGAAGGATGGGGTAGAGGAGCACAGCGCCGTTGGGACCGTGCTCGTGGCGGTTGATGCTGTTGCCCACGTCATGAACCCAGCCGGCAATCGCCGCCAGTTCAATCTCGCGCTCGCTGTATCCAAGGCTCTTTAGCACACCGCTTGCGGTGCGGCTGACGTAGGATAGATGGCGAGGGCCGTGGTCGGTAAAACCGAGGGTTTCTAGGTATTTGTTAGCCGCTCTGACGAGGGCTTTGATGCTTTCGTTTTGTTTAATCTCTTGTAATGTAATCATCATTTTTCCTTTACTGTAGTTGTCTTGTTGCGATAAATGTCGGGTCGTTTGAAAAGTCGCGATAGGGCATATCGCCGCCGAGGCGTTCGATAGCGCTTCTCACTTCGATAAAGTCGATATAGGTAATGTCTTCACTTTCGGCTGCTTCATAGAGCGCCTCCAGTGCGTGATCGTCGTCCAGCTTGGCCAGATAGCTCGCGAAGAGGGCGCGCTTATCGTCCTGTTTTTTGAACTGCTCAAGGGCAAAGCAAAAGACATCCGCGTCGCCGGGGTAATCGCATAGCACGTCAAGCAATGCTTCCTTGCCCTCCAGATCAGCAGCGGTGAAGGCGATCTTCGCAGCGCCGCGAACGCCGCTTCCCATGCCGCGCAGGCTTTCCAGCGCGTTGTCAAGCAAATCCTCATGCTCATCTCGAATCACTTGCCAGCGGATATACTCCACCATGGGCAGCGAGCTGTCCATTTGGCGCAGCAAATCTATCGCATGCATTCTGGCTTCCAGCGCTGCGCTCTTGTCTGAGACCAGCGTCAAAACAGTCTGCTCATCGCCAAGATCCACGATTCGATCCAAGAGCGGATCGGGCATGGGGATGGCGTTTGCAATATAGTCCTTGAGCATCTGGCAAAGCTGAGCCGCGTCACTCCAGCGATCAAAATAGGTGCCGGGGGTAGCCCCCTGGAGCCACTCCTGAGGGGTGTTTAGGAAGCGGATGTACACGTCGGGTACTTCATGCTCCATATCCTCCGTGCGCTTAAAGCGTGCGCGGTTTGCTTCAATCCAATCATTCAGATAGCCGGTGAAGTGAATGTCAAAATCAATCAGGTTCATGTTGTTTCCTCCTTGGGCGCATAGCGCTGAGTGTGGATAACGCCTCGATGATCAGCTTTCCCGTTTCGCTATTGGAATCCACTGCGTAGTTCACAGGCATTTCGCCTTGGTGATACAACGTGCTGTAGTGGAGACAAAACGCGACAGGCCATATATGGAGCGGATCGTGGGCGAGGGATAATCGCTGAGCTCTGGTCATCCTTGAGATCATCTCAAGGACGAAGGGGATGATGCTGCTGCTCTTGTGCAGGCGAACGGTCAGCCTGATCTGGCGGAGCACCAATCGCTGCAGCAGCCGTGCCTGCGCGCGCAGCGTAGGACCCGGCTCCACTGAAATGATATGATCCTCATGCCAGATGATATAGGGCGCAGGTGCATGCATGGCGGCGAGCAGATCGATCGCAACTTGCTTGTAGGCAGCGTCCTTGGGGTCAAGGAGCAGTATATTTCGGAGCATGGTCTGCGCAAAGTCTGCGGGCAGATAGCGGCATAGCGAGGGCAGAAGCGTTTCCAGATTGCACGCGGGCAAGGGGAGAACACTTAAAAAACGATTGGCAAACCTCTGATCATCCATCAGGGATTTTGCAAACCCTTCCACACCGCCGTCCAGCGCAGCGATCAGCGGCCGGAGGATCACCTTGAGCTGGGACCTTGTGAGCATGCCGTAAAAGGTCAGGCTCTGTGCCTTCTCCCGCAGTGCATCGGGGCTGAGTGCTGCCATCTCAAACTTCTCCACCAGCGTGAAGAGGTATTCGACCTGCATATCGTCCGTGTCGATCTCCCTGCACAAATGAATGTACCCTGAGGCCTCGCTGAGCTTGCCCGCCTTAAGATAGCAAACGCAGAGGTTGTAGCAGGTGGTTTGGCGGTTTGGGGTGCGCTTTAGCATGGAGATAAGCATCGTAGCGGCAACGGAGAGCTGCCCAGTCTGCTCGCAAAGCGTACAAACCATGAGTTCATGGAGTGCGTAGCGGGCGAGCGAGGCAGCGCGAAGCAATGAGACCATCGCCGCATGCTTCTCGTCTAGCCGATAGAATGCCCCTGCGGCAGTCGCCTGCACTTCGCAATCGTTTGGCGCAAGCTTTGCAGCAACGCGCGTATGGGCGATGGCACGGGCGCTGTCGCCTAGCTTTTCGTAGTAGAGGGCGGTGAGCAGGGAGCGCTGGGCATTTGGCGCAGCATAGGGCGCGGAATACGCCACAAACAAAGCAGCCTTTGCCTTGCTCAATGCGCCTTTTTTGATTTGCTTTGCCGCCATTTGGAGCATACGCTCAAGGCGCGCTTGCTTCTTTGGAAGCTTGTCGAAGGGATCAAAGGGGATCTCCTCGTTTTCATAGAGGTCCTTATCCCAAGCGGGCATATCGAATAACCCGTCAAAGCTGCCCTCCAAATAAAAGCCTATTGCATCCAGCGCCTCTTGCTTATGCCCAGTGGCATGCATGTTCAGCCCCATGATGTAATAGGGCAGGTAGCGGCTGGAATCATAGGCGAGTGCGGCGGCGGCTTCTCGGTTGCTGGCTTCATAGCAGTGAAGCGCGCGCAGCACGATTGCATAGCCCATCCGCGCTTCAAGCGAGGCAGGCTCCAACCGTGCTGCGTGGCGAAATAGTACGGCTGCGTGCCTTGCCTGCCCTTGTCCTAGGTACTTGAATGCACGCTTCAGCCAATAATTGGCGGTCTTCTCAAAGGGATCAATCTGGGGAATAACTGTCATGCGCTTCTCCTTACAAAATTGGTTGATGCAAGTGAGGCCATTATTTCTCCTGCGCCTTGTTGAGGAGGCGGATGAGGTCATGCTGGGTGAATTTCTCCTGCTTCTTGCAGAAATGACAGGTCAGCTCCGCGCCTTCCTGCTCATCCTCGATCATATGCGTCAGCTCTTCCTTGCCAAGGGTGATCAGCGCTTTTTCCATGCGTGAGCGTGAACAATTGCAGCTGTAGCTGATGGGATTTGTTTCAAGGACGACGGGCTTTAGACCGTCTAGCCAGCGGTTCATGAGATCAAGCATCGGTTCGTAGCATAGCTCGCGGCTGATATCCGCAAACATGGGGCTGCGAAACTCCAGCTGCTCGATAATGGAATCGGGGCAGTCGGGCATGGGCTGGAGCAATACGCCGCCCGCAGAAAGCACCGCGTCGCCGTTTGTCAGCACGCCGAGGCTTTGCAATGTGGGGGTCTGCTCGCTTTGTACATAGTAGGAAGCAAAATCCTCCGCGATCTCGCCCGATACCAGCTCCACCTGTCCAATATAAGGGCTCTTCATGCCGTAGTCCTTCACCACGCTCATGCGTCCTTCGTTGCCAACAGCGTAGCCAACGTTGAGCTTGCCGTCGTTTCTGAGGGGGATTTGGATATTGGGCACATCAACGTAGCCGCGAACGCTCTTGCTGTCCGCTACGCATACGATCTTGCCGATGGGACCGCCGCCTGCGATGGTGACGGTGACGGACGCATCGTCCTGCTTTAGCATCGTGCCAAGCATGGCTGTGCCCATCAGCGTGCGGCCAAAGGCAGCGGTAGCAACGGGGGTGGTATTGTGAATAGCGGCGGCAGCGGCAACGGTGTTTGTTGCAGTGAGCAGCAAACCGCGAACCATGCCGTCAGCAAGGGTAATGCGTATCATTTGATCTTTATCGTTCATTTGAGAGTTCCTTTCGTTTGCATCAATAGTGCTCTTGGGGACTGAATGCGGGCGGCTGCGCAGTCGGATCGGGCAGGACGGGTTTCTTTGCGCCGATAAACCAGCGCAGCTCCTTGGGGCTTGGGGCCTCGAGCTTCTTATCTGCAAAGATGCGGATATCGGTGAAGCCCGCGCTTTCCATCTGCATTGCGATCGTATTGGCATCGTGCGCATACTGCCGCTGATGTTCGCCTACGCGAATATAGGTTTCGTCCTTTTGGCGAACGAAGATTGCCAGATTCAGGTCCACATAGCGCCCCGTCTGACTGAATCGATTCTGCCATAGATAGGCAATTTCGGAGGTTTCATCCCCGATAAAATGATTGCCTAGGATGTTTTCAATCTTGTAGGGGGTGCTCAGGTCAAGGAATAAGCCGCCGCCTTCACGCACCGCAGCAAATGCGGCTGTGAAAAAATCAAACAGCTCTCCTTGATCCTTGAGATAGTTGATGCCATCGTTGGAGCATAGCACTGCATCCATGGAGCGATGCAGGTGGAGAGTGCGCATATCCTGCTTAACAAAGGGGATCATCGCGCCGCTCTTTCGCGCCTTTTGGGAAGCTTCAAAGAGCATGTCGGGCGATAAATCCACGCCTGTCATCTGGTAACCCATTTGGCTTAAGGGGATGGTGATACTTCCTGTTCCGCAGGCGCATTCGCAGACCTTGCCGCGAGGGATGCCGTAGCAATCCATCAAGGCGTGGTAAAAACGAGCCCAGGTAAGGTAGTCCACGTCCGCCATGAGCTGATCGTAGACAGAGGCAAAAGCAGTATACATGAATGATAATCTCCTTTTATGATGGGGCTTTACGGTTTTTCTGACCGATCAGACCGCCGATTCTGCCGGTTTCCTTGGTGCTAAGTCCAGCCCAGCCGACTTCACGTACGCGATCCAGCAGTCCAAGTTCGCGAGCGATTTCATATTTCTGCCGCTCGGCTTTGGTGAGATAGGTGATGGCATTTCTGCGCAGTGCACCCGATAAGAGTTCGTCTTTTTTCCCCATTGTAATCCCTCCCTATTTTTGTATAGGGTGCTACAAACATGGGAATGTCATGCGTTTAATATGCAGGATGATGATTCGAGCGATTACTGCTCGTCATTTCCCGAGGGCAGAGCGCTCTCGTCGTCGTCGTCCTCTTCATCGTCCTCTACATATAGACCCTTGTTCACCGCTGCGCCTTCGATGCGCGTGTTGATATAGCGGTCAAACACAGCGTTGGTGTAGNNAATGTCAAACACAGCGTTGGTGTAGCTGGCTGCGACAAAGCGGCTGAGCGAATAGCCCAGGACGACGTAGTATATGAGCAAAACGATGACCGCGATGCTCAGGTATCCTGTGATGAAGCCGATGCCAAGGCACAGAATGGTTGGCACGGTAGACAGGAGCTTGAGACCAACGGTAGCGGGGAGCCTTGCGATGGTGAGGAAAAAGCTGTTTTTCAGCAAGTTGATGAAAGTCAGCTGATAGGTGACCATCTGGGGGTAGGTGAACAGGAGCGAGCAAAGCCAAAGAACAACGATGGAGATGCTCATCACCTGAGGGATGATAAAGAGGGGATTGCTCGCTGACATGTCGCCATAGAAGCGATAGCAGATGTACAGCAGCAAGGGTGTAAAGGAAGTGATGGTAGAAGTAGCTAGAGCATGCTTCCAGTTTTCCTTCACAGCGTCCTTAAAGTCAGACCAGACAAAGGAGTGCTCATCGCGTGCCCAGTTGCGCGTGACATAGCACGTACCAGCTGTGAACGGACCCGTGATAGCGATTGCGGGGACGAGCAGAATCAGCGTCTGCATGAGCAGCGCCTGAACCATTTCGGCGGACTGATCAAGGGTGAGCGTTGCGTTTGCAGCATCGGCTGCTGCCTCTGTAGCAGCAGGATCAATGACCATGAGCGCGCTTAGAAAATACATCACAAAGCGGCCAATGACAAATAATGCAGGGAGCCAAGCAACCACGTACATCAGGTTGAGGCGAATGAGCGAAGAGAAGCGCACACGCAGGGTTTCCCAAAATAACTGCCATCTGTTTTGGGGCAGATCTTCCTTTTCAAAGTCACCTTTTCCGCTTTTGCCATAATAATAGCGGTTCATCATCTTACCAAACATAAATATGCCTCCGTTCGAAGGGTTAATCACAAAGCATTATACCATATCCATAGCCAAAATAGAAACAAATTGTCCGAATTCACAGTTCCGACAAAAAAGCACTCCGCCGATGCCATCGCGTGCGGAGTGCCTTTGGTACTCGAAAATCAATGGAGTCGCTTTGGGGGATCGCCTGCGCTGCGCAAAAGATCGGCTGCGTAGGCACGATATTCCCCAATTTTAGATATTGCAGGGTTTTGCATTGCTGCTGTACAGCTTTTGCTGGGTTTGCTGACCCGCAACGCCGTCCATGTCAAGGCCGTTGACCTCTTGGAATACGCGAACTGCGTTTTCCGTTGCTTGGTCGTATGTGCCTGTGATGTTGCCATCGTAGTACTTAAGCTCATACAGCGCGTATTGCAATGTCTTGACCTTGGAGTTGTTATCGCCGGGCTCTAGCTTGGAATAAGAGCCGCTCTCGGACGTTCCGCCGTATAGTATGCGCTGGGTTGACGGACCGGCCATGCCGGTAACGCGCAGTCCCTTCGCACGCTGATAACTGCTCACAGCATCCGTTGTGCCGCTGCCAAAGTCGCCGTCAAGTGAACCGTTGTAATAGCCGGTTGATGAAAGGGCGGACTGTAGGGCGGTGACGTTGGAGCTATTGCCGGAGGATGCGGAGATGGTGGAGTAGCCGTTGCTAGACGCGCTCGTGCCATAGGTGGCAGGCGATGTCTTGGACGAGCCTGAGGTGGAGGTGTTTCCCGAACCCGTGGATGTGCCGTTGAGGGCAGCATAAATCGCGTTCATGGTTGCTTTACCCGCCTTGCCGTCCTGCTTGAGACCGCTTGCAGCCTGGAATGACATAACAGCTGAGGTGGTTCCTGAGCCAAAGTCGCCGTCAATGCTGCCTGTGTAGTAGCCCAAGGTTTTGAGCTGCTGCTGCAAGGCACGAACGCCGCTGCCGTTTACGCCTGATTCCAAAGTGCCTAGGTTGGCAACAACGGAGGACGCCTTCTTGGCGGAGGAAGAATATAGCTTGGTGAGGGTGGTGGGACCTGCGACGCCGTCAGCATAAATGCTGTTGCGGTTTTGGAATGAAATAACCGCCGCCTCTGTGGTCTCTGCGAAATCTCCATCCGCTGTTCCGCTTAGGTAGCCAAGTACGATCAAGCGGTTTTGCATGATTTTTACCTGTGAGCCTGAAGAACCAAGCTTCAAATAGGTATCGGTCTTGCCGTTGGTGTAGCTGGAGGAAGATGAGGATGACGAGCTGGAAGGGTTGGACGATGATGAGGTCGAAGTCGAGGTGGATGATTTGCTCTTCGCGTTCTTGCTGTAAACAGCTGCGGAAGTCGCGTCGCCAACCTTACCGTCCGATGTCAGCTTATGAGCTGTTTGGAAAGCTTTTACTGCGGTTTCTGTCCCCGAGCCAAAGCTGCCGTCCACGCTGCCTGTGTAGTAGCCCAGCTCCTTGAGCCTTTGTTGAAGGTTCTTGACGCTGGAGCCCTTCGAACCGTTTTTCATGACGGTGGAAGTTGAAGAGGAGCTGGATGAGCCTGTAGCGGAGGGCTTGGGGGTTGCGGTGGTGACAGCAATCACGCCTGAGCCGCCCGTGGATGATGTAGTGGTAGGCGGATTGGTAACGATTGTGCCGATGGTACTGCCGCTGTTTCCGCTGGTATCAATGGTGGGGGATATGTTGCTTGGCGGACTGGTAGCCTCTGTGTTGTTGAAGTTCCATTGACTCCAATCAATAGGGGCGTCCGTTGCAGCAGGCGCATCCGTCGCAGGGCCGGGCGTTGGTGAGGGGCTCGGCGTAGGCGTGAGCAGAGACTGAAAGTCCTGCTGGTCTGCTGTGTTTAGGATATTGCCAGGGTCGTTGAGAGGATCTTCTTCAATATAACAACTGCTTAGAATCCAGCACGACAGCACTAGCATGAGCAAAATTGCTACACGCTTTGATCTTCCTATCCTTGTTTTTTGATCTGTTGTCCCAGGTGTTCTTTGCTTCACAGTCAACACTCCGTTTCCTTGTGTGAAATTATCTTGTAATTGTTACGAACATCTTACATAAGCACGGCGAGTACACAAACCCACTGTGGCATGTATATTGTACAGTGAAAATGCTTAGAAATCAAGCCCTAATATTCTCCTGTACATATAAGAAACGAAACATACTATCC
>LFRM01126244.1_pt2 | contig 22767 bp, 14 predicted proteins | sample 618341 | NCBI WGS metagenome assembly LFRM01 (sample SAMN03654438, study PRJNA283298) | anaerobic digester metagenome | isolation source: pool of bioreactors CSTR01a, CSTR02a, and CSTR03a thermophilic anaerobic... | place: Denmark: Kgs. Lyngby | collected 2014-05-21 | reverse complement strand
TCTAAAGTAACGTATGTGCCTAGAGAGTATATAGAATTTATAAGGACTAATTATGAACGGGGGAATATTTCCTATAAAAACATGAAAAACAGTCTTGAATTTATAGGCTTTTCTCCGAAAACTTTCGGATATCAAGAGCCCCTGGAAGAGGAGTTTTTAGAATGAGGTATTCCGCAATGGGCTGGGAAAAATTTTTAGGTATAAAAAATAAAGAATAATCTTCTAGATAAAGAACAATGGGAATAATCTTCCCATTTTTTTTATTTATATAGCTGATAACCTCTGAATGCATAATCCGGAATATTCCTGCGGAAAATATACTTACAGCAAAAAATGGAGGTGTTTCTTTGGCTGGATATTCTTTACTATACCTGGCTGTAGCTGCCCTGGCAGGTTTGACCATGGCCCTGCAGGGTTCCATGAACTCCATGTTGGGCAAGAAGATAGGTGTTTTTGAATCTTCCCTGATTGCCCATCTGTCAGCGGCCCTTATATTTTTTATATTAATCTTATTAAATATCAGGAAAGGGAATATGGAGGCCTGGAGGGAGGTGCCCTGGTATCTGTATCTTGGCGGCCTGTTGGGGGTAATCATTACCTATACAGTCATTGTCAGTATCCCGGAGCTGGGCATGGCAGTGGCCACTACAGCCATTGTTACAGCCCAGGTTTCTACAGCCTGCCTGCTGGATCACCTGGGTGCCTTTGGCCTGGAGAAGGTCCCTTTCAACTGGCTCAAACTCGTCGGAGTAATATTTCTGGCTATAGGTGTCAGATTGATGCTGGTCAAGTGAATCTTTTAAACGGGGGTATGGATATGGAATTGGTGAATTTCAGGGAAAAGTTAGTTCTTTTTCTTGCTGACTTAAATAAATATTTTAGTAAATCCTTAATAAAGTTCAGGAACAGGATGCAGCTCTTCCTGGAAGAGAAGGAATTTATCAGGAAGGCTGATCCGGATCTGGAGGAGAACCTTAGGGAGGCCTATCGGGAATGGAAGAACGCCCTGGAATATTTCGATAATGCCACAGAGCCGGAATTGATTGACCATGCTTCTTATTTGATCGGTGCAGCAGAGAGGAAATACATGTATCTCCTCCGGATATACAAGGAGAGCAGGCCGGAAAAGATAACGAATTAATTTTATTGTAAAAAGATTTATGAAAATAGGAATAATGTAGCAAAACAGAGAAAAATGTAGGAAAACCAGAGTAACAGAAATAAAAATGAAAATAATCCTGTAAATTTAAATATTGAATATTTTCAAAAAATATGCTACAATCTATGCAAACGATTGCACAAAATAGAAAGGGTGGTTAGAATGGAAAGGCAAAGAAGAAAAATGTTGGTGTTGTCCTTGTTGCTGGTTTTTATCCTGTCTTTTTCCATGATAGCAAGTGCTGTAGTAGTGGATGTCTTTCAGTTTAAGGTAGAGACCAAGGATGTTCTGGAGAAAGCAGCCAGATTGTACATGGAAGAGAATCCTGGAGTGGAAGTCAGGATTCAGACAGTTGGCGGTGGTGATGACTATGGTGCTGCCCTGAGGGCCAGATTTGCCTCCGGTAACGAACCTGTAATCTTTAACGTTGGCGGTCCCCAGGACGTAGAAGACTGGTTGGCTTATCTGGAAGATTTATCTGATCAGCCCTGGGTGGCCCTGGCCTATCAGGGTGTCCTGGATGGGGTAACAGTAGATGGTAAGGTATATGGCTTGCCATTTAACCAGGAAGGTTACGGCTTTATCTATAATAAGCGTATTTTTGAAAAGGCCGGTATTGATGCTGATAAAATCAGGACCTTTGATGACCTGGTCGAGGCCCTGGATATTCTGGAAGCAAAGAAAGATGAGCTGGGATTAAGGGCTCCTCTGGCTTTTGCACCAAAAGAAAAATGGATTACCGGTTTACATCTTTCCAATGTTGCTTTCAGCCAGGAGTTCGGTGATGTTCTAACTGCTTATGCTGCTAAAGAAGTAGAATTTAAATATGGGGAGCAGTTAAAGATGCTCGTTGATTTGCAGACAAAATATGCCTATAAACCTGGCGGACTGGCAGCTACATTAAATGCCCTTGACTATGCAACACAGGTTGAAGGTTTATTCTCACTGGAGAGAGTTGCCGTTGTCCAGCAGGGTAACTGGGTTTTCAATAGTATAGCCTCCATGGATGAGGAACTGGCAGCCAATATTGGTATTTTACCCATTCCTTTAAAGGGAGTAATCGAGGATAGTATCCCGGTAGGTATTCCAATGTACTGGGCTGTAAATAAAAACAGGCCTGAAGCCGAGAAGGAGGCAGCCAAGGATTTCCTGAACTGGCTGTATACATCTCCAACAGGTAAAGAACTGATCATCAATGAATTCAAGTTTATCCCTGCCATAAGCGGTTATGACGGCCTGAAACCTTCTGATCCATTGGGCCAGGATGTACTCAGATATTCTGAAGAGGGCAGGACAATGAGCTGGGTATTCATGGGCTATCCTTCCGGCTGGGGAGAGCAGGTACTTGGTGCCAATATCCAGGCCTATCTGGCCGGTAACATGACCTGGGACGAATTGGTAGAAGCCTGTAAGCAGGAATGGGCAGAAGCCAGAAAGTAAACTGCTGGTTTGAAGTAAATTATTGAATAGGTAAGCCAGGAAAAAAACAGATGAGAGTCATTGCCCTGCAATGGCTCTCATAATATAAGTTCGAGGAGGAGCCATAATGAAAAGAAGCAGATTGTCATTCTGGTGTTTTGTGGCACCGAGTCTTTTGGCCTTTATAATCGTAGTAATCATACCCCTGTTTTTCGGCATCTATTATTCCTTTACGGACTGGAATGGTATCAATGCTGATGTTAATTTTACTGGCTTAAGGAATTATCAAAAAATCTTTACCGATAACCATTTTAGGGGTTCATTTTTCTTTACCTTAAAATTTACAATCGTATCTGTACTTATTATTAATTTATTGGGGTTTGCATTGGCATTGCTTGTCACAAGGGGATTGAAGTTAAGTAATGTTTTCAGAACTATTTTTTTCATGCCTAATCTAATTGGTGGAATCATACTGGGTTTTATATGGCAGTTCATTTTTATCAGTGTTTTCGGAGCTATAGGAGAATATACAGGCTGGAACAGCCTGATGGGCTGGCTGGCCACCACTGAGACCTCCTTTTGGGGTCTGGTTATACTGATGGCCTGGCAGCTTTCCGGTTATGTGATGGTCATATATGTTGCCGCTATTCAGGGGATTCCGGGTGAACTGGTGGAAGCCGCCCAGATAGATGGTGCTAACAGTTGGCAGAGAATCAGGCATATCGTATTACCGCTTGTGAGGCCGGCTTTTACTGTCAGCCTGTTTTTGACCCTGTCCAATTCCTTTAAACTCTATGACCAGAACCTGTCCCTGACTGCCGGAGGGCCTGCCCGGACTACAGAGATGCTGGCCATGAATATATATAATACGGCTTTTTCCTTTAACAGGATGGGAGAGGCCCAGGCCAAGGCTGTCATATTTTTAATCATAGTTGGTATATTTACACTTACACAGGTCTATGTGTCTAAAAAGGGCGAGGTGGAAATGTGATGCAAAAAGGCAGGAGACTTTTCTTAACTGTTGTCGGGATTGTGGCTTCCTTAGTTTATTTATTCCCTTTCTATATCATGTTGACTAACTCTTTTAAGACAAAGAGGGAGCTTTTTTTAGATACATTGGGCTTTCCGGAAAAAATTAATCTGGAGAACTATATATTGGCCTGGGAGAGGCTGGATTTCCCCAGAGCCTTCATGAATTCTTTGCTCATTACTGTCGGCAGTATAATTGTGATATTGATTTTTTCTGCCATGGCAGGCTGGAAACTGGAGAGGACCAAGACTAAAACAAGTACCTTTATATTGTTTTTCTTTATTTCAGCCATGCTGGTGCCCTTTCAATCAGTGATGCTGCCCCTGATCCGTTTGATGGGGAAATTGAAGCTGTTGAATATGCCTGGACTTATTTTCATGTATCTGGGCTTTGGAACCAGTATGTCTATTTTCCTTTATCATGGTTTCATGAAAAGTGTACCCAAATCACTGGATGAAGCGGCCATAATCGATGGTTGTAATGACTGGCAATTGTTCTGGCATATTATTTTCCCCATCATGAAACCAATCTCAGTCACAGTAGCCATCCTGAATGCCACCTGGATCTGGAATGACTATCTATTACCCTCATTGGTTATCAACCGGGAGGCAACACTTACTATACCACTGAAGGTGTTTTTCTTCTTTGGTGAATATACTAAACAATGGAATCTGGCTATGGCCGGCCTTACACTGGCTATAATCCCGGTGGTTGTTTTCTACTTTATCTCCCAGAAACATATCATCAAGAGCTTTGTTGAAGGCAGTATTAAGGGTTAGTTCTTGAAGTATACTTGCCAGGTTAAGCTGGAAGAGGAGATGATTTTATGAGGTTACTTGGGAAATTTGCGGGGTCATCTAAGGTAAGAAGGAAGAAGAAGTTCAGGTTGAATTTTACCAGGGCAAAGGTAAAGAATATACTGATATTTTCCTTTTTGATGCTGAGTATCCTACCTCTGGGTATTGTGGGATATCTTACATATCAGGATTCCAGAAATGCCCTGGAGGAAAAGGTGGGTTTTTACTCACAGCAGATTGCCGGCCAGATAGTGGAAAAGATAGACAGCAAGATAGATGAGCTGGAGAATACATCGATGCTGGTTTTTGGCGATACCAAAATGAATGAATTGATAGGCATTAATGAATTTGAGGATTTTTTTGAAGAATTACAGACCAATAATCAGGTTACTGAGTTTATAAAGAATATTGTTATCCTGAATAATGATATAAAAAGCATCTCAATCTTGAAGGAAAACGGGAAATACTACCATGCCTATACTACAGATAAGGAAATAAATAACAACCTGGGCGAAGATTTCTTCAGCAGCAGCCTTTATGAGAGAGTGAAGAGTGCCTCCGGGCGGCCCGTCTGGGTAAGTAATTACAGAGGGCAGGATGATAATATATACCTGTTCAGGCAGCTGATAAACTTAAGAAATGGCCGGGAAATTGGCATATTAGTATTTAATATTAAAATAGATGCTTTCCATGATATAGTAACAGGTACTGACTTTGGTGAAGGTGCCCGGATAACTTTATTGAATGAAGATAAAACAATTATTACAGGCCTGGATAATGAACTTCGGGGGAGCCTTTATGATGGTTTCGTGGATATGGAAATAGATAGTGCTTATATGAAGGTAGATAATACATTGACGGTTTATGCTACCACTAAATATGGCTGGAAATTGATTGCTGCCATCCCTGTCGAATCTATTCTGGGTGATGTATATGCCATCGGACGCAGGACAGGGTTCCTGGTTCTGGGCTGTACTTTGGCTGCTGTATTCATGGGTATCATTATTTCCCTGGGCATATCCAATCCTTTGCGGAAAATCATGGAGCTCATGAGTATGGTGGAAAAAGGGGATTTGACCGTTAATTCTGATCTAAAGGGTAAAAATGAACTGGCCAGCCTGTCTGCCAGCTTTAATAACATGACAAATAATATAAGGGAGTTAATCAATAATGCCCGCCAGGTCAGTGATACGGTCCTGGCAGAAACTGATGTAATAAATGATGTCTCCAGACAATCACATCTTATAGCCCATCAGGTTTCTGAATCCATAGAGACCATAGCCCTTGGTGCACAGAAACAGGCAGAAGATGCCCACAGGAGTTCAGAGGTAATGGAATTACTGGCCGAGAGGATAGGCAGTGTAGAAGAAAATGTAAGTGCTGTACTTGAAATAGCCGGTGAGGTAAAGATTATCAGTAAAGGGGCCGGGGATACAGTCAATATCCTGAATGAAAAGAGTAATATTACAGCCAGGATGTTCAATAAAATCAAGGAAGATATAATCTTATTGAATGATAAAGCACTGGAGATCAGGAAGATTATTGACTTAATCAATGGAATCAGTGAACAGACCAGCCTCCTGTCCCTGAATGCTTCCATTGAGGCTGCCCGGGCCGGAGCGGCAGGAAAGGGTTTTGCTGTGGTAGCCGAAGAGATAAAACACCTGGCCGAACAAACCGGCGGTTCTACTAAAATTGTAGGTAATATAATCGAAGAGATATTGAAACAATCACAGAATACCGTTGAAGAGGTGGAAAAGGCCAACTCTATATTTGAGGAGCAAAACCATTCTGTTCATGAAACAGAAGAGGCCTTCAGGACCATCATCAATGCACTGGAAAGGATTACTGAAGAAGTCAACCGGGTGAGTGAGTCAACCAAAGAGATCAATGAATATAAGATAAAAGCTGTAGATGAAATAATCAATATAGCCTCTATAGCCCAGGAGTCTGCTGCATCTACAGAGGAGGTAACTGCTGCCAGTGAAGAACAGGTATCCTTTGCAGTCCGCCTGGCCGAATTGGCCGGTAAGCTACAGGAGACTGTTGACCAGTTAATAAGTCAACTAAATGAATTTAAAATATATGAAGGTGTATAAAGAACCGGTTGGAAATAAAACAAAGAAAGGGGTGATAATTGCATAACAATATAAAAAATTAAGACAATTATGAAAAACATCTTGACAGGGGTAATTGGTGGATATTATAATATAAGCGGAATTGTGCAAACGTCTGCCCAATTCTTCCCCCAGTCAATAATTTAATATAAAAATATAAATTTAAGATTAAATAAGGAGGAATTAAAAATGAAAAATTATTTAAAGGTTGTTCTGGTGGCTTTGCTGGTAGTCTGTATGTCTTTCAGTGCCAGTGCTGTCAAGCTGGTAGTATGGCAAAGCTCTGGCGCACAGGAAGAATTCATTAATACCATGGGCAAGCTTTATACAGCTGAGACCGGTGTCGAAATTGAAGTGCAGCCTGTAGATCAATTAACCCAGGATGATAAATTGGCCCTGGATGGTCCTGCAGGTAAAGGGCCGGATATCCTGGCCTGGCCCCATGACCAATTGGGTATCCCGGTTATGCAGGGGCTATTATGGGAATTGCCGGAAGACCGGATTGACCTGAGTCCTTATAGTGACACTGCAATCCAGGCCATGCGTGTAGGCGGTAAATTATACGGTATCCCCTATGCGATGGAAACAACAGCTCTGGTATACAATAAGGATATCATAAAGGAGATTCCGGATACCTTTGATGAATTTATGGAACTGGTCCTTTCACTGAATAAGCCGGCTGAAAACAAATATGGTTTCATGGCCAAGTTAGAGGACTTTTATTTCATGCATGGGTTCATTGCCGGCTATGGCGGATATGTTTTTGCCCTGAATGAAGACGGCAGCCTGGATGTAAATGATATCGGCCTGGATAATGAAGGTGCAATCAAGGGTATGCACCTGATCAGGGAATTCCGTGCTTCTGGTTTAATGCCTGAGGGTAGTACATATGATGTGGCTATGGGCCTTTTCACCGGTGGAGACCTGGCTGTAACCTTAACAGGTCCATGGGAATTTGATAACTTTAATAAGACAGGTGTTAATTATGGAATAGCTCCATTACCAAAACTGGATAATGGTGTTTATCCAAAGCAGTTTGTGGGAGTTAAGGGTTATTATATCAGTAATTTCAGCAATAATAAGGAAGAGGCCCTCAAGTTCCTTCTGTGGTTAACATCAAAAGAGAATAACTTCCGGCAGTACGAAATGACTGCTATCATCCCGGCCAGGGAAGATGTTACAGCCATGCCGGAATTCGCAAATAATGAGAATTTTAAGGCATTTGCAACCCAGGCGGAACGGGGTGTACCCATGCCCAATATTCCAGAGATGTCACAGGTCTGGGAGCCAATGAATAATGCCCTTACCTTTGTTGCCAATGGAGATGCTACACCAGAAGAAGTTATGCCTCTTGCTGTAATGCAGATTATGGAGAATATAGAGATGATGAAAAAATAAGTAATTGACTTTGTTTAAATAGATTAAGCTGCAGGTTGACTCTACCGCCAGTCATACAAAATCTCCTCCAGGTAGAGTCAACCCCCAAATTAAGAAGGGGTGAATAAAATGAAGCTTGCAAAGAATGCTGACATACTGCCCGCAAATAAACGCTATATATCCACTCTATTATCAGTACTCTGTATGGGAGCAGGCCAACTATTTAACCGCCAGTTTGTGAAGGGTATTTTCTTTTTTATTTTACATATTATCACCTTAAACAGTCTTCCTTTTATTTATACCAATATCCGCGGCCTGATCACCCTGGGTGAGACACCCATGGAGGACCACTCCCTATTTTTAATGGTTTATGGAGTATTGACTGTATTTTTAGTCCTGATTGTCATTGGTATCTATATTTTGAATATCCGGGATGCCTATAAAAACGGTCTCTTACATGATATGGGCAGAGAGGTACCGGGATTTAGAGAGTCTCTGAAAAATTTCCGTGATCTTGGTTATGCCTATTTTATCCTGACTCCAGGACTTGTGGCCTTATTATGTTTTACCATCCTGCCTTTGATTTATTCAGTCCTGATTGGTTTTACCAACTATGATCTCTATCACCTGCCGCCGGCTAATCTGATAGACTGGGTTGGTTTTGAAAACTTTAAGGAGATTTTCACCATCACATCCTGGAGGAAAACCTTTTTAAGTGTGGGTTCCTGGACAGTCTTATGGGCAATTCTATCTACCCTTACCACTTACGGCCTGGGCTGTCTGCTGGCAATAATCCTGAATAATCCCAGGCTTAAGTACAGGAAGGCAATACGGACGATCCTGATACTCCCCTGGGCCATACCCGGCTTTGTCAGTGTCCTGGTCTGGCAGGGAGCCTTAAATACCAATTTTGGAATAATCAATCAAATCCTGGGTGCTTTATTTAACATGGAACCGATAAACTGGTTGACCAAGGCCTATTTGGCCAGGATAGCAGTGGTACTGGTAAATCTCTGGCTTGGTTTCCCCCATGCCATGATAATGATAACAGGTATTTTACAGGGGATTCCCAATGACGTATATGAGGCAGCTATAGTGGATGGGGTAAATGCCTGGCAGAAGTTCCGCTATATTACCATGCCTCTTCTCTGGTACTCCATCGCTCCTCTGATGATAATGTCATTTGCCTATAATTTTAACAACTTTTCCCTCATCTATCTCCTGAATGGCGGAGGGCCCCCAGAATTCGGCAAACAGGGCGGAGCAGGAGGAACAGACATATTAATATCCTGGGTATTTAAATTGACCATGGATAAAAACAAATACAATTATGCCTCAGCAATTTCCTTGATCATATTCTTTATCCTGGCCGGATTTAGTATCTATAACTTCTATCGGACCAGATCATTCCAGGAGGAGGAAATGTTAAAATGATAACTAAATTTCAAAGGTTCAGAAGCAATATATATCTTGGCCTGTCCTATCTGTTCCTGCTTTTCATGATAATAATAGTCTTTATTCCGGTACTCTGGATCTTCAGTTCTTCCCTGAATCCTGGTACAAACATGTTTAGCTCATCCATGTCCCTGATACCTAAAAACTATACCTTTGAACATTATAAGAATTTGTTTACGGAAACAAGGTTTCCCACCTGGTACAGGAATAGCATTAAGGTAGGGCTGGGCAGTTCTGCTTTGACTGTTTTTCTGGTTACCCTGACCTCATATGCTTTCTCCCGCCTGAAATTCTTCGGGCGTAAACATGGGCTGGTGGTCATGTTAATCCTGCAGATGTTCCCGGCAACGATGAACATGGTGGCCATTTATCTTTTGTTGAATCTGGTAGGTTTACTGGATACCCATCTGGGGCTTGTCCTCATCTATGCAGGTGGTTCGATACCATATAATACCTGGTTGATGAAAGGATACATGGATACAATACCGAAATCACTGGAGGAGGCAGCCCTCATTGATGGTGCAAGCCGCTGGACAATCCTGTGGAAGATAATAATTCCTCTCTGTTTACCAATTATATCAGTCCTTGCTATCTTTTCCTTTGTCGGGCCCTTTACTGACTTCCTGATGGCCAGGATTGTTATAACTACACCCAGCAAATATACGCTGGCAGTCGGGTTACATGACTTTATCGCCGGCCAGTTCAGCAAGCACTTTACCCAGTTTGCAGCTGGAGCAATATTGTCTGCCTTACCGATTACTATACTCTATTTATCTCTGCAGGGGTTATTGATTACCGGTTTAACTAAAGGTTCAAGCAAGTAAATCCTGGTAATGTGTTTATCCGGCGTAGAGAAAAGAGGTGAAAGAAATCAGCTCCTTCAGGAAACCATTTAGAAAAAAGAAAAGACTATTTTCCTTCAATAGTTTACATAGTAAGATGTTTTTCTCTTTTTTGATCATAGTTTTGATCCCGACCTTGCTTATTTCCTACAATAGTCTCCGCATATCCAGTGATGTGTTGAATACCAATCTGGAGAATGAAATATTGACAGCCCGGAATATCTTTGAAAAACGGGTTCTCCAGAAAGAAGTTAAGCAGCTGGAATCTACAGTGATAAGCAAGGCAGAAGATGAGCTTACGAGGGAAGCAATTAAGTCCAGGAACATGATTTCTCTCTTAGGTATCTTTTCACAGAGTTATATGAATAAGAATGAGTTGACTTTTGTAGAGATTCAGGATGTAAATGGAAGGAAAATAACGGGAAGGGGAAATATTCCTGCTGGTTTTGTTCCCATTACTGAAGATGTTTTCAATCATGTTATAAAGACCAGAATCAGTTTTAATGAGATTGGCAGATCAGAAAACGGGATATATATCTGTACCTATCAGCCGGTTTCAGATCCGAAGGTCCAGGATATCGTGACCGGTATGATGCTGATGGGCAGGACACTGACCCAGGGCTACTGGATTTCCCTGGCCAGAGACCTGAATACAGAATTTATCCTCTTTGACAGGGAGGGCCATTTGATTACTTCATCTTTTCCGGAACTGGAAAAGAGCCTGGAGCTTGATGAAGTGGTTTTAAACGATGACGATATTTTCTGGTTTGAAGATGAGATCAATTCCCTAAGATATAAGTTGATGGTCTTTCCTCTGACCAATTTTTATAATGAGACCTTTGCCTATCTGGCCCTGGCAAAAGAGGAGACGGCTATCTATAACACAGCCCGCGGGATAATGAAATCAGTTACCCTATATGCTATTTTAGGCCTGGTAATTGCCCTTTTCCTGGATCTCCTTTTGGCCAGAAGTATCAGCAAACCAATTAAAAAGTTAATTAGCATAGTTGATACCATATCAAAAGGAGATTTGACAGAGGAGATAGAGATAAAAAGCCATAATGAGATATCCCTGCTGGCTGAAAGGATAAACCACATGGTTTACAGCCTGAAGAATATCGTCAGAGAGGTCATGGAGAGTTCCAATCAGGTCAGTGCTTTTGCCCAGGAACTGGCTGCCTCTACAGAAGAGGCCAGTGCAGTTACAGAAGAGGTTACTGCTACAACCGAAAAAATTACTAATGATACTTTGGAGCAGACCAACAGGACGAACAGGACCTCCCTGCTAATAACCGAGATATCCAATTCGATAAATGAGGTGGCCAATGGGGCCCAGGAAGTTGCCAGTAAATCATTGTCTGCCCGGGAATACATGGAAAGAGGGCAGGAATCTATCAAAATATTGCTGGCAAGTATTGAGAGGATAAGTGCCATAGTCCAGCAGTCTGCCGGTACTGTGGCAGAACTGGACCAGCGTTCTACTGAGATAGGTAAAATAATTGAACTGATCAGTGAGATAGCAGAACAGACAGATATGCTGGCCTTAAATGCAGCCATAGAGGCTGCCCGGGCCGGTGAACACGGACGCGGATTTGCAGTGGTTGCTGAAGAAGTAAGGCAACTGGCAACCCAGTCCAATATAGCAGCTGCAAATATAAGTGAAATCCTTAAAATGATACAGGCAGAGACCCGGAATGCTGTTCAGATAATGAACCAGGGACTGCAGATTTTAGAGGATGGAAATAGGACTATAACTAATGCAGAAGAGACCTTTGCAGATGTAATAGAGGCGGTAAAACTCAGTGCAGATGCCTCCAATAATATTGCCCTTGCTACAGAAGAACAAAGAGAGGGAAGTGCCAGGATGGTAGAGGCAATAGAGGAGATAAAGAATATATCAGCAGACACATCTGCAGGTGCGAGGATGATCAGCCAGGCAGTCAGGGAGCTCCTGAATGTCATCGAGGGAGTCTCCGATTCATCAAGAGATCTTGCTGAGATGGCCGGGGGCTTAAATGAGCTGATTGAGAACTTCAAGATTTAAATGAAAAGGAGAAAAGGGTGAGAATGCATGAAAAAATCTAAACTGATACTTTCTCTTCTCTTGTTATCAGTTATATTGTCCAGTTATGTTGTTTTGGCCAGTGATGTACCTGAAGGGATAGTCAGGTTGCATTACCGGAGATTCGATAATGACTATGAGGACTGGGGTCTCCATGTCTGGGGAAGAGGTTATGACGGTCCCGCAGTCCAGTGGACAGCCCCGCTGGAGATAACAGGCTTTGATGAATACGGGGCATACTGGGATATACCCTATAAGGCTGGAGCCGGTGACCTGAATTTTATCATCCACAAGGGTGACCTGAAGGACCCCGAGCCGGACAGGGCCTATCCGGATCCTGATGTAAACAGGGAGGTCTGGGCTGTATCCGGGGATGAGACTGCCTATACTTCCCTGGAAGAGGCCATGGCGGTTGTAGAGGAGAGGATAAACAGGGTGGCTCAGACCCGCCAGGCAGACAGTACCTCGGTTCCTGACGGAATGGTTAGATTGCATTACCGGAGATTCGATGATGACTATGAGGGCTGGGGACTTCATATCTGGGGTGAAGGTTATGACGGTCCGGAGGTCATGTGGACAGATCCGGTACCCATAAGCGGCTTTGATGATTATGGGGCCTATTGGGATATCCCCTATAAAGAAGGAGTGGGTGACTTGAACTTTATTATCCATAAGGGGGACCTGAAGGACCCGCAGCCGGACAGGGCCTATCCGGATCCTGATATAAACAGGGAGGTCTGGGCTGTATCCGGGGATGAGACTGCCTATACTTCTATTGAAGAAGCCATGGGGGCAGCAGGTAATAAGATAATCAAGGCCCTTATAACAGACCGGAATGAAATAATTGTCGAGTTCCGGAATGAAATAAACCAGGCTATCTTCGTGCGGGACGGTTATAATTATGTACCGGTGGCCAGGCTGGACATATCTAATAGCCCGCTTTATACCATAACCACCCGGGAGGAGCTGGATTTGACAAAGACCTATAAGATTGAATGCGGTCCTCTGACAACCTATACAACATTAAGCCCGGAATTGATAGATGAAATCTATGCCTATGATGGTGAACTGGGTACCCTTTATTCGAAAGATAGTACCACCTTCAAACTGTGGGCTCCTCTGGCCAGCCGGGTTGAACTGCATCTCTATGAAGACGGGGACAGCCAGGCAGCCTATCGTATTGAAGAGATGGAAAAAGACGCCCAGGGTGTCTGGAGTGTTACAATTGCCGGGGACCTGGCAGGGGTATTTTATCAGTACCTGGTCACAAATGACGGGAAAGACAGGCTGGTACTTGATCCTTATGCCCGTTCTATGGCAGCCTTTGACAGTAACGGGTCCGACAAAGTGGGCAAGGCAGCTGTGGTGGATTTGGACAGGACCAATCCTGCCGGCTGGGAAAAAGACGGTTATGTCCAGGTAGAAGACCAGGTAGATGTAATCATCTATGAGATGTCTGTCCGGGATTTCACCATTTCGGCAGATTCAGGTGTTCCTGAAGAGAAGAGGGGTACATATATCGGCTTTATTGAAAAAATTCCTCATCTGGCCGATCTGGGTATCACCCATGTCCAGTTGATGCCGGTCCTGAACTTTTACTATGGAAACGAGATGGACCGCAGCTTTGAGAACAAGGGTAGTGCAGGGGAAGCCAATTACAACTGGGGTTATGACCCACACAACTATTTTACCCCCGAAGGATGGTATTCCCTGGATCCCACCGATCCTCATCTCAGAATTAAGGAATTAAAGACCCTGATCAAGGCCCTGCATGATGCAGGTATAGGTGTCCTCCTTGATGTGGTCTATAACCATACAGCAATCACTTCTACCTTTGAGGATATAGTACCAAATTATTATTACCGCAGGAATCCGGACGGTTCCTTCAGCAGCGGTTCTGGCTGTGGCAATGATACTGCCTCGGAAAGACATATGATGTGTAAGCTGATTATTGATTCAGTTACCTACTGGGTGGATGAATATCATGTTGACGGTTTCCGCTTTGACCTGATGGGACTCCATGATGAGATGACCATGGTCCAGGTAGCGGAAGCAATCAAGGAACTGAACCCGGATGCAGTGTTGCTGGGTGAAGGTTGGAATATGGAGACACCCCTGCCGGTTGCTGACAGATATATCAAGGGTGACAATAATACCGGCCACCGCAGCCTCCTGAAATATGATAATGTGGCAGCAGTATTCAGTGATACGATAAGGGATGGAATCATCCAGCCCTCAGCCTTCTCACCGGTTGAAGAGGGCGGCTTTGTGCAGGGTGTCAAGGGTAATGAAATCAAGATAAGGACAGGGGTAATTGGCAGCATGGTTGATTACAGGTCTTCCTTGCCCCTCCTGACTGATCCGTATGATCGTTTTGCTGACGACCCGGCAGAAGTGGTCAATTATGTGACCTGTCATGATGGCCGTACCCTCTGGGATAAATTGACCTTTTCAGCTGCCGAGGCCAGTGTCGAGGAGAGGATGAGGATGCATAAGCTGGCCACTGCCATCGTCATGACATCCCAGGGCAGGGCCTTTATCCATGGCGGCAGTGAGATGTTGAGAAGCAAACCTGATCCGGATAATCCTGATTATGGGATTGACCATAATAGTTATGACTCCGGTGACCTGACCAACCAGATTGTCTGGTCAAACAAGGATAAATACCGGGATATCTATGAATATTTCAAGGGATTGATAAGGCTGAGGAAAGAACATGAAGCCTTCCGGATGGAGACAATGGAAGAGATCCAGAAGGGTGTAGAATTTATACCTGTCAGGGAAGACAACCTGGTTGCCTTCAGGTTGAATGAACAGGATGGTACAGAAGAGTGGAATGAGATAATCGTCATATATAATTCAAACCGTTTCCCTGTCAGTATTGATATCAAGGGGATAGATTCCAGCTGGCAGGTAGTAGTAGACGGTAACAGGGCTGGCGTGGAGCCGTTAAAAGATACAGGAGTTATCATTATAAGAGATAAGATAATTGTACCTCCTATCTCTGCAGTGGTAATCCATAATTAAGTATGAATACAGGCTGGATTCTGCCTGAATTCAGCCTGTATTTGAAAACTCCTTAATATAAAGTATCTATAAAAAAGGTGGTGATAGAAGATAAAATTAAATTGTGCAAACGTATGCACTAAAATTATATTTATGACATAGGAGGATGGAGAATGAAAGGGAAGACCTTATTTTTAGCTTCAATGATTCTTTTGTTGTTGACTGTCCCGGCATTTGCAGCCTATAAAGTTGAAGCCTTGCCTGATGGTACCTATGCAGTTACCTTTACTTACCAGACAAGTGCTGTAGATGTTTTCCTGATTGGTGAATTCAATAACTGGACCGAGAATGATGAAGCATTGCGCATGACTCAAAATGCAGAAGGCCTTTATGAAATCACCATCACCCTGGCCAAGGGTACCTATGAGTATAAGTTTTTTGCAGACGGCCAGTACTATACTGACCCGACCAACCCGGATGTAGTCGGTGCTTTTGCCAATTCATTGGCTACAGTAACCTCTGGTGGAATGCAGGGAGAGTTAGCCTTCAGTGGAAAGCTGATTAATGAATTTTCTAAGACAGGCCAGGATGGTCCGGTAAAGATGAATAATGAACTTTCCATAAAATTTGATGGTTCCATCCTGCAATCTACTGGTGAAGAGGATGGGGAATCCAGGGAGCGTTTTTACTACAATGCAGAATTGGTTGGTAAAAACAACCTGGATGATATTGAAAATGTTGGCAGCAAGCTGGATTACATAACCCTGGATGAGGTCCGTATAAATCAGATGAATCTGGCCTTATTGACCGATTATGTGGATTATTCCGTACAGGTCAATCTCAATGATAACACAGATTCCTATGATTATCTGGGCCTGGTAGATGCCAATACAGGCAATGATAACAGGGATAACACACAGAATATCAACTCTGCCGGTGATGTCAGGAGGATAAAGCTAACTCCAGGCAGTGAACTGCCGGAAGATTATAAGTTCAGTGTTAATATAAGTGAATATACATCTGATATTACAGATAGTGCTTCTGTCAAAAAATATTACAGCCTGCTGAATTTCAGCAAGGACCTGAAGGATCCTGTGACAGGCCTGTACAAGGGTAAAGTAGGATTTACCGGTATGGCCTATCAGCCTGTGGTTGCTGGAGAGGCCAAAGAACTGGCCATGGCCGGTGCCGTTTTTGGTGAATATGAGGTAGTCAAAAACCTGATGGTCCGTGGTGAATATGCCTATATACCCAGGGGCAGTATCAGTGAATCCCTGAGTGGTACCTATGAGATTGAGCCTGGTAAATGGAAATTTATCTTTGACCCCAGGGATTATGACCTGGAGGCAGGAGATATTGAAGAAGTCCATTTGGCCGGTACCTTTAATGGTTGGGATGCTGGCAACATGGATTTCCCCTTAGTAAAAAATGAGGCAGAGGGTATCTGGGAGGGTACTTTTGAACTGGCCCAGGGCGAAATGTTTAAGTGGATAGTTGACGGCCAGTGGACACCTGATGGTATGGGTAATGACCTGGTAGTAAGGGAAAAAGAACCGGATGCACCCCTGACTGATGGTATGCTCTATATGGCTGAAGCAAATTACAGGATTTTTGATATCATGAGAAGTTTCCGTAACAAGACCAATTCTTACAGCCTGGATATTACAGCAGGTTATGAAGTATTGGAAAACGGAGCTTACCTGCCACTGGCTGTAGATAGCCTGGCCAGCTTTAAAGATACAGGCTACAATAAGGCCTATCTCAAGGGTTATTATTATCCATTAAGGAATAAAGATTTAAAGCTTACCCTGGATGCATATTACCGGACTGCTTTTGACAATAAAGAGACAGAGGTAAATGAAAGTGAAGAACTTTCCCTTTACCATCTTGTTCCCGGTTTTGATATGCCTGAACCATTTGCAGGTATAGAATATATCAAGGGACATATCAAGCTTGGCAGGACAGAAGGCCAGATTGAGGATGCTGAAGGCGGAGTATATAACTTTGACTGGACAGCTAACCGCCATCAAGGTTTTGAGGATATCAGGACAGTATTTGGAGAAATTAAGACAAAACCAGTTGGACCTATTAACTACTTCCTCTTTAGTGTCAATAATGAAAAGAACCTGAGGGTAAATGATGACAACAGGTTTGAATCTGTTTCAGAAATCTTCGCAGAAGCAGAACTGGATGTTCCTGTAGAGCAGATTGCCTATGTCAAGGGTAATATTGATTTCAAGTTAAATGATGAGACAGGTGGAGAGCAGAGGAAACCAAGATACTGGTTTGAAACCAAATTCCATCATGTACCTGAAGTAGAAAGATACATCCCCTATCTCCTGGTTAATTTCGAATCTGACCCGGACGGCATAATTGATGAGGGTATTTACAGGGATAGCAATAATGACTGGCAGCAGAAGGTATATGCTGAGACCAAACTGGTCATTCCTGAAGTGGATAATCTGGAAATCCAATTCAGCCTGGAAAGCCAGCGCCTGGAAGAAGATGTCTATCCTTCTGCCGCTGACCTGGATGAAGAGCTGAATGCCAAATATGTAGCAGGTGGTAAGTATATCGACTGGTATACAGTGGCTACCATCTCTACAGGTTATGAATTTGATTACAATATCCGGGCAGATCTGAGTGTTAAGTTTGATCTGAACCATGGTGAAATCTCCAGATATGAGGATGATGCCATCAAGTTAGAAGTAACAAAACCATTGGGCCAATATACAACCATCAATGCCACATATAATTCCAGTCATCCGGATCATGGTTCCGCTCAGTTTATCAGCCTGGGCCTGGAGACCTTGTTCTAAAGGAGACAGGGCGGGTATGGAGGGGGTCCTGTTAGCTTCAGGGATTTTCCTCCATACCTGTTAAATACTGAATTTGCCAGAAACCGCTGGTGAATATTTCAAAAGGAGGGTTCCAGTTGAAGAGAGTAATCAGCCTTTTATTGATATTAAGCCTGGTATTTTTAATCACAGGTTGTGAAAATTTCGGCCTCAATGATGAAAAGGGCTTTGGTAAATTGGTAGTAAGTAAGGCCCTGCTGGAGGACGGGACTGAGGTAAGGGAAGGGACAGTAAAGGCAGCCGGCAAGGAAGCCGGTTTTGGTGAAGAGCTTGTACTGGCAAGCGGAGTATATGATGTAGTAGTGACTGACAATAGTGGTAATGTTGCAAGACTGAAAGGTATAATCATTAAGGTTGCTGAAACTACAATTCTGGATAATGTTAAACTGGCTAAACCTTTATATAATGCCCTGAGGTTTACCTTTGATCCAGCCACATTTGGCGGTAATACAGTTGCCAATCCTGAGCAGATTAATGAAGTATACCTGAAAGGAGAAGTGAATAGTGCTGACTGGAGCAGGCTGGAAGTTATGAGCAGAAATGAAGACGGTACCTGGTCTGTAATTATTCCTGCAGTCATGGATGAAAGCCTGGAATTCGGTTTTGTCTACTGGCTGGATACAGATGGTGACGGTGTATCCGATGATCCTGCTGATGAGTGGGGTCACTGGGCTGGAGGTAATCCTGCTACAGGCGGCAACTATACAGTAGAGAAGGCAAAAGCTGACGGTATCGTAGAAGATGTGGTTGGAATGAAACTTATCTTTGATCCGGAAACATTTGGTGGAAATACAGTCGAAAATCCCGGGCAAATCAATGAAGTGTATGTTAAAGGAAGCATAACCAGTGATGACTGGAGCAGGCTGGATGCCCTGACAAAGAATGAAGATGGCACCTGGTCTGTGATTGTACCGGCTGTAGATGATTACACCTTAGAGTTCGGTTTTGTCTACTGGTTGGATACAGATGGTGACGGTGTATCGGATGAACCTGCTGATGAGTGGGGTCACTGGGCTGGAGGTAACCCGGCTACAGGCGGCAACTATAATATAGAAACAGCTATTCAAGACGGGATAATTATACTGGATTTTTAAGTTACAGGTAAAAGGGGGGTATTTTCTCTACCCCCCACACTAAATATTTATGTCCGCTACCTGATTATCCTGAACAGGATATTAATATGTCGGAATATCAATATTTTATCTGGATTTCCAGGGAAAATCCGGAGGAGGGGAGGTACTGTAGTTTATGCAGGGGACAGGGTATAGAAAAAAAGGCTTTATACTTTTAATAATGGCTTTCATGCTTGTTTTTTCCGGAACCGTTCCTGCAGCAGGAAACGGCTATCCGCTGAGAAATGAGACCTACATGCAGGTCTTTTATTGGGAGATGAATAAGGGCGAGTATGCTTTAAGATATCCTGAGGAGGCCAATCTCTGGCAGCTGCTTGTAGACCGTTCTGCTGAGCTGGCAGAACTAGGGATAACAGGTGTCTGGCTGCCGCCGGCCAATAAGGCAGATGAACCTGTGGATGAAGGTTATGCCGCCTATGATCTCTGGGATCTGGGAGAATTTAACCAGAAGGGCAGTGTCAGGACTAAATACGGGACCAGAGCTCAGCTGGAAAGAGCCCTTGAGGAGCTGCAGATTAAGGGTGTCAAGGTCTTTTATGATGCTGTTTTAAACCACAGGATGGGGGGAGATGAGAGAGAAAGGGTACCACTGGCTTCAGGTGAAAGCAGGGAACTCTATACCAAATTTCATCTCCTGGGGAGAGATAAATATTATAGCCGGGCTGATGAATGGAAATGGGACTGGCAGGCCTTTGATGCTCTGGATATAACGGGCCCACAGCTTTTTGCAGAGAAGACATGGGATAATACCAGTGACAGTGATTATCTGATGGGCCTGGATGTGGATTATCAGAATGAGCTGGTGGTTGATGAATTGAAGGAATGGGGCAGCTGGATTATTAATGAGATAGGTTTTGACGGTTTCCGCATAGATGCCATTAAGCATATAGATAATGACTTCATGAGTGAGTGGATAGATCATATCCAGAAGAACTCGGATAAAGAAGTAATCTTTATCGGTGAGGCCTGGTATGAAAACAATTTGGGACTAATGCTTTATATTAGAAAGTTTAATAATGATAGACTAAGGTTATTTGATTTTGCCTTAAGGCGGCAGTTTGCCCTGATGAGGGATGGTTCCCTGAACATGTCCACCCTGGGCAAGGCCGGCCTGGTCAATGATGCTAACTATGGGGACAGGATGGTCACCTTTGTGGATAACCACGATACCGGCAGGGATGTGACTGAATATACCAGCCCGATATTCAACAGGAAATATCAGGCCTATACCTATATAATGACCAGGGAAAAGGGTACCCCTATGTTATATTGGAAGGACTTTTATATTTCCGGTATGAGAGAGGGACTGGAAAAGATATTAATAGCCAGGAGGGATTATGCCTATGGGCCTGGTTATGAGGTGGATAATAATGATAGTGATGTGTATTCCTATGTAAGGGCCGGCCTGGAGGAAGTGCCTGGCACGGGGCTGGTCATGATGATCACTGGTGGAGATGACGGCCGGGTGATTACAAAGGAAATCAATTCACAGCAGCCTGGCCAGAGGTTTTTTGACCTGACAGGCAATGTTAGCGGGATTGTTGAGACCGACAGCAACGGAACCGGCCGGTTCAGGGTAATCAACAGTGCTGATAAGGGTTGGTCTATCTGGGTCCCGCTGCAGGAAGATTAAGGGATAGTTAGATGGTATATCTTGAAGGGGGTGATAGGAGGGGGAGAAGTTTTAAGAAATGGAGAAGTTTAAATTTTTTTATAAAAAGAAGGAATTTTATAGGGGATGTATAAACTTGTATTATGTAAAACTCTTTTTTTAAAAAACTGTGCAAACGCTTCACATGCTATTAAAACGGTTCATACATCAAGCAAGCAAGAAAACGGAATCATATAAAGATAGAATATAACTAGAATAAGAGGTGATAGTGAATGTTTGGCAAAATAAGGGATTATGATAAACAGGATAGGAAGGTTGTAATAAATTTTGCTGAACAGAGGGGAGAAATAGAGTTTATTACCCCTACAATTGTAAATATTTTTGCCCCCATCAATAGTGACAGAAGATATTCCTGGGCTATCGAAGGAGAAAAGGGCGATGAGAATGTCTCCTTCGAAGTCAGTGAAAAGAATGATGGAATTGTCCTGGAAAACGAACACCTGAAGATAGTGGTAAGTGATGATTTTAAGGTAGATATTTATGATAGTGAAGGCAAGGTAATCTGTGAGGATTACCGGGGAGATAGAAAGCCTTTCCCCCGCAGGGGTAATTTTGCCAAGATAGAAGAAGAAGGGCACCTGACTGTTGACCATTGGGGGAAACATAAAATAGAGGTATTAAAGGCCCTGGCCGGTGATGAATATATCTATGGACTGGGTGAAGAGACAGGTCATTTAAATAAAAGGGGCTACCGCTATATAATGTGGAATACAGATTATCCGGAACCCCATATAGAAAGCCTGGAGAGTCTCTATAAATCCATTCCTTTCTTCATTGTCCTGAAGGATAATGTGGCCTATGGACTATTTTTCGATAATACTTATAAATCTTACTTTGACCTGGGCAAGGAAAATAACGATTATATCTATTATGGTGTTGATAATGGTAACCTCAATTATTACTTTATCTATGGCCCTACTATCAGGGAGGTTGTAGAGAAGTATACCTATCTGACCGGCAGGACACCAATGCCTCCTTTATGGTCCCTTGGTTACCACCAGTGCAGGTATAGCTATGAGTCTGAAGAAAGGGTCAGGGAAATTGCCCGTAATTTCAGGGAAAGGGAGATACCCTGTGATGTAATCTACCTGGATATAGATTACATGGATGGGTACCGGGTCTTTACCTGGGATAAAGAAAAATTCCCTGAGATGGAGAAAATGATCAGTGATTTGAGGGAAGAGGGCTTCAAGGTTGTAACGATTATCGACCCGGGTGTCAAAAAGGACAGGGGCTATACAGTCTATGATGAGGGTTTAGCCAATGATTATTTCCTTACCGATAGAGACGGCATCCCCTATGTGAACAGAGTCTGGCCGGGCCTGAGTGTTTACCCGGATTTCTCCTCTACTGAAGTGAGGGAATGGTGGGCTGATTGGCAGAATAAGTTGCTGGAAATAGGTGTGGCAGGTATCTGGAATGATATGAATGAACCGGCCACTTTTGACGGCCCTATGCCTGATGATGTCCAGTTCTGGAATGACGGTAATCCTACTACTCATGCCGAGATGCACAATGTCTATGGACATTTGATGTCTAAGGCCTGTGCAGAGGGGATTAAAAAATATACCGGTAAGAGACCCTTTGTAATTACCCGGGCCTGTTATGCCGGCAGCCAGAAGTATTCCTCTGTCTGGACCGGCGATAACCAGAGCTTCTGGGAACACCTGCGTCTTTCTCTGCCCATGCTCATGAATCTGGGTTTAAGCGGACTTGCCTTCTGTGGTATCGATGTGGGAGGTTTTAGTTTTGACTGTACAGCTGAGTTGTTATCCCGCTGGGTACAGGTAGGCTGTTTCACTCCCCTTTTCAGGAACCACGCTGCTACCTATACCAGAGA
>LFRM01137941.1_pt1 | contig 22783 bp, 21 predicted proteins | sample 618341 | NCBI WGS metagenome assembly LFRM01 (sample SAMN03654438, study PRJNA283298) | anaerobic digester metagenome | isolation source: pool of bioreactors CSTR01a, CSTR02a, and CSTR03a thermophilic anaerobic... | place: Denmark: Kgs. Lyngby | collected 2014-05-21 | reverse complement strand
GGTGACCGCGTCAGCCGTGAAGGCCATCTGGATTAGGACTTTGCCCAGTGCGTAATCGATGATGTGGCATTTCAGCACAAACGTATCAGGCGCCGCCCAAGCGCCCGATGCAGCGCAGCGGTAATTGTGCTTGGGAAACCGGCTCACTTCCAGATGGCCCAGGCCGAATCTCAAGGCATGGTTCCCCGATTTATTGGTGAAAAACAAAGTCCCTGTGTCTTCTTCGTCGATATGTAGGCTCAGGCTGCGCAGCCCCATGGAGTTTTCAGCAAAGATGTACTCACCAGTCCGGCCGCCGCCCAGAAGTGCCCCGGCGAAACCTGTTTTCGCTTCAGCCTGGTCGATGCCCTTCAGCGGTTTAATGGCACAGCGGGCCAACCGTTCTGCGAGCTCCCGCTGTTTTTCGGGGTTTTCAGCCAAGGGGATGCCGCTTAAGTTGGCAAAGATGGTCTTGAAGAAAAGATCGAGAATGATCCCATCACCCCGGCGGTCATCCTGTGTGTCGGCAGTGGTCACCAGCAGCAGGTCTTTTTCTGGGAAACAGATGGCAAGCTGGCCACCCATGCCGAACATGCCGTACCCGTTGTTTTTCACCTGCCAGAATTGATAGCCGTAACCGGAATCATCCACTAGATCATTCGCCGTGGTTACCGTGGCGATTTGCTTGCTCACGGCTTCTTTAAGATAATCCTGCGGCAGGAACTGCCTGCCCTGCCAACATCCTCCCTGCATCACAACCCAGGCAACCTTGGCCACATCCATCGGCTGCGCCACAAGTCCTGAACCGCCCATGGAAACACCCATGGGATCGGTGAGGATGTAGGCTGCTTTGGAAAACCCGATTTCATCCAGAAATTTACTGCGCAAATAATCGAGCATCGGCATTCCGGCAAGTTTCTCCACCAGGCCTGCCAAAGTGTGGCTGGCTGATGTGTCATAATAGAAAAGAGTCCCCGGCAGATGCGTCGGTTCCACTGTAAAAAAGCTCTTGACCCAGTCCGGATCCGAGGTGCGCTTGTAGGTGGTGGAGGCATGGGCAGTGGCCATCTTCAGCATGTCTCTGATGGTAATCTGGTTAATATACGGATGGGCGCCCGCTTCGGGGAGCTTTTCCGGAAAATGATCCACGATCCGATCATCCAAAGAGAGCCGGCCTTCGGCGGCCAGCAGGCCAATAGCCAAAGAAGTGAAGCTCTTGGTGACTGAGAACATGCGGTGCGGCGTGTCGGCGGTATATGGCGCGTAATATGCTTCCGCCGCCAGTTTCCCGTGCCGGATCAAAAGCACACTGTGCATGCAGACATCTGCTCTTTCCAACTCGTCAAGGAAATCGATCACGTGTTGTGAACTGATCCCCACCTGCTCCGGAGTTGCTTTGGGGAAGAACGCACCCATGGAATCCGCTCCTTTCGGTACTGTCGCCTAAATATATTCCCTTCGCCCGGGTTATTTCCTTTCCCGAGACCGCGCAAAAATTCACAAACGGTGAAAAAAGGCGAGAGATAACGAAGCAGTTCGTTATCTCTCGCCTTAGATCAGGGACCCTATGTGGAGTTGTGGTTATTTCAGTTTCTCCAACAGTGCTTCCGCATCATTCCGCAGGATTTCGTCTATTTCCATCTCCGGCGACTCAAAGGCTTCCATTAGGACGGTCCGCGCTTCATCCCGCCGTTTATGGCTCAAGAGCACTGTCGCGTACTGTACTTTGTACTCGGGGTTGTCAGGATCGATTGCCAGTGCCTTCTCAATATGCTCCAGCGCTTTGTTCTTGTTACCGATGCTCAGCGGCCATCCAGGAGCTTGATCATAGAGGTTGCTCAATGCATAGTGAGCGTCGGCGTAATTGCTGTCGAGCTCCAGCACTAGTTCCATGGTTTCCTGCAAAGGCTTGACCATGAACAGGCTGTTGAGCACCCCCCGTGTTTGGCCGATTCTGCCCATCAATGCGCCCTGCCAGTAATGGCAGTGGGGATTGTTTGGAGCGACTTCCACAGCTTGATCCGCATATGCTTTGCCCTTTTCATAGAGGGCGAGCTTCTGATCGGTTGTCCGATCCGCCAGGTACAGGTAGGCTTTCGCCAATACCCATAACACGTCGCCGTTTTGCGGTTCATCGGCCAAGGCCGTTTCCAAAAGTTCAATCGCCTGCTGGATATTGGGCAGTTGTTTGGTTGCCAAAAGCGCGTTTGCCTGCTCCACCACCGCTTCAGCTTGGTTCTGAGCAGCCGTCAGGCATGAAAAGGCAAGTGTCAAGGCAAGGATGATCCCCAGTAGGCCAAGAGATCGGAAAATGCAGCTTTTCACTTCGACAGACCCCCTCAGCATAGTTACCAGTATTTTCGATTGTCTGGGATGGATTTCCTTCGCACCTGGCAAAGATATCAAGTGCTAATTCTTGTGTCTCTGCCCAAGTTAAGCAATAAAGCATGAGCCAATATGGTATAATTTAGCCGTGGAGCATTTATCCACCAGCAGCGCAGACCAGAGAGGAGCGTCGGCATGAACCGGCTGTATCAACGCCACAAGCACAGGAAAGTCACAAACCTGGATGGTTTTTGGCAGTTCAAAACCGATCCTGGCCAAGTCGGTGAAAAGGAAAAGTGGTATCAGGATTTTCCCAAAGACAGTCAGCTGATTCTCGTACCCGGATGCTGGAATAACGAGCTTGGACTCTATCACTATGAAGGTGCCGCCTGGTACCGACGGGAGTTTGAGACAGAGAAGAGCGAGATAATCCTGGTGTTCCACGGCTTTTACGGCTCGATCAAAGTCTACGTCGACGGCAAAGAGGTGGGGAGCCACTACGGCGGCTTTGCCGGTTATCAATGCCTCGTCGATGGCCTGGCCCCAGGCGGACACAGCTTGGTGGTGGTCACCGACAACACCCACAACGACACCAACACGATTCCCCTCTCCAGGGTGGACTGGTTTCATTATGGGGGCCTGTTCCGCAGTGTCGAACTGATGGAGTTGGACGCCGCTTGGATTAAAGATTACAGGATCGACTACACGCTGGACGGGTTGGACACACCTAATCAGGCTGCGGCGGCCTTGGAAATCAATGTGACAGTACAGAGCTTTTCCGCATCTGGCACGCACGAATTAAGGGTGTATTTGGATGATCGGCTGCTTGCCGCCCAACCGGTGGAATTTGGCACCGGCTCATCCTCGGAAGTTCCGCTCCGGTTCGCTGGCTTGTCTGTGCCCGGTGTCAAACTCTGGGAACCGGGCGATCCCAACTTGTACTTGGCCCGGTTTGAACTAGCCAAAGCCAGTGCCGAAAGCGGCATCGAGGACGTAGTCGACGATATCGCGGAGCGCATTGGTTTCCGCGCCATCACGGTGCGCCACGGTCAGCTGCTGCTGAACAACAAAGTAATCAGGCTGAAAGGCGTCAACCGGCATGAGGAACATCCTGATTGGGGTTTCGCTGTGCCCTTGAAGCTGATGAAAAAGGATATCGATATCATCAAAAACCTGGGGTGCAACGCTGTTCGCGGTTCCCACTACCCAAACTCCCCTGCGTTCCTGGATCTTTTGGATCAGGAGGGGATCCTGTTCTGGGAAGAGATCCCCATGTGGGGTTTTCCCGAGCATGCTCTGGAGGATCCTTTGACTCTTGAACGAGGGCTGTCCATGCATGAACAGATGATTAAGCGGGATTACCATCATCCCTCGATTATTGTCTGGGGGCTCCACAATGAGATCGACACCCGCACCCAGGCGGCTTACAAAGTAACGAAGGCTTTTGCCGAGACAGTCCGGCGGCTGGACGCCACTCGTCCTATTACCTACGCCACTATGCACCCCTTGGAAGACACTTGCCTGTCTCTGGTGGATCTGATCAGCATCAACAAGTATTTCGGCTGGTACCAAGGCAAGATGGAAGACTGGCAGGAGTTTCTCCACACATTCAAAGCCAAGTTGGAAAAAGAGGGGCTGTCAGGCAGGCCGATCATTGTCTCTGAGTTCGGCGCCGGGGCTCTCTATGGGGAGAACACGTTTGAAGAGCAAAAGTGGAGCGAGAATTTCCAGGCGAAGTACTTGGAATACACTCTCAAGCTTTTCCTCAATGATCCGGAGGTCGTCGGCACATACATCTGGCAGTACTGCGATATCCGCACAGCCAGGGAACTGGAACTGAGCCGGCCCCGCAGCTTCAACAACAAGGGGATTGTCGATGAGTACCGCAAGCCCAAACAAGCTTACTGGACTGTGCGGAAACTGTATACCGAAGCGCAGTCATAAATAACCGGGGCCCGCCAGTTTTGGCAAAGCCCCGGTTCACCGGTACAACCTACTTCACGCTGGATTTCTTCACTTCGTAACCCAGCTGAGTGATGGCCTTTTCGATCTCGCCAATTCCAATCAAGTCGTCGTTGAAGTTGACTTTTACTTTGCTGGAGTTGAACAACACCTGAACCGAGTCCTTCTCAACCCCGTCCAAGACCTTCACTGCGTTTTCGATTTTCTGCAGGCATGATGGGCAAGTCAAAGTCTCCAGTTGGATTGTTGCTGTTTTCATCTCGCAAACTCCTTTCTTGTAATGCTTTTATGCTTTTGGCTTTTTTGCTTAATGCTTAAGCTTGAAGCGGAGCAGTCTCATTCCGTTCAAGATCACCACCAGGATACTGCCCTCGTGGACCAACATCCCGATCGACATGTTCATCCAGTCGCTGAACAAGACTCCTGCCAGCAAGAACAACACCACACCCACGGCAATAGCGATATTCTGCTTCATGTTCCGCACGATGGCTTTGGCCAACCCCAGCGCGTGGGGGAGCCGGTGAAAGTCTGAATTGGCCAGCACCACATCGGATGTCTCGATGGCCACATCGGTGCCGCCGCCCATGGCGATCCCGATTTGGGCCAGGGCCAGCGACGGGCTGTCGTTGACGCCGTCGCCCACAAAAGCGACAATCTCACCCCTTTCCATCAAGTCTCTAATGTACCTCGATTTATCTTCGGGGAGCATGTTTCCGTGCGCCTGGGTCAATCCGAGCCGGCGGCTGACGGCGTCAACCGTCCGCTGGTTGTCGCCGGAAAGCATAATCAGGTTTTTCACACCGAGCCGCTTGAGTTTGCGCAAATCCTCTTCGACTCCAGACCGGATTTGATCCCGCACACCCATAAGAATCTTGAGCTCTCCGTCCACAGCAGCGAGCACAAGAGAGCCGCCGTTTTCCGCCACTCGCTCAAGATCCGCCAGCGCTTTGCCGCTGAGGGGTACCTTTTCCCTCTCCATCAACGCCCGGCTGCCGACAGCTACCCGGTGTCCGTCCACGGTGGCGACAATTCCTTCGCCTTTGATCACTTCTGTGTCAGAAACCTCGTAGTATTCAACATCCTTGATCGCCGCCAGGACTGCTTTGGCCAGCGGATGATCCGATTCCCGCTCGACGCTGGCCAGATAGGCCAAGGCTTGCTTGGTTTGATCGCCGTAGTGCTCAATCTCCACCACTGAAGGAGCGCCCATGGTCAGAGTTCCGGTCTTGTCAAAGACTATAGTGTCGAGGCGGCTAAAGTCGCTGATTACTTCGCTTCCTTTCATGAGAATGCCGTGGCGGGCGCCGTTGCCGATCCCGGCGACATGCGATACAGGAACGCCGATCACCAGTGCGCCTGGGCATCCCAAAACGAGAATGGTGATTGCCAGTTCCAGATCCCTGGACACCAACCAGACGATGAGGCCAATCAAAAGCACTGCTGGTGTATAATACCTGGCAAAGCGGTCGATGAATCTTTCCGCCGCGGACTTCGAATCCTGGGCTTCCTCCACGAGCTCGATTATTCTGCTGAATGTGGTGTCTTCGCCAACACGATCGGCTTTGATATACAAGGTGCCGTTGTCGAGGATTGTCCCGGCATACACATAGGAGCCGGGTTCTTTGGATGCCGGCATCGATTCTCCTGTGATGCTGGCTTCATTGACACTTCCTTCGCCAGACATGACTTGTCCGTCGACAGGCACTTTGGCTCCGGTCTTTACCAAAAGCACATCGCCGACATCAACCTCGTCCACGCTCACTTCGACGAATTGGCCGTCGCCAATTTGCTTTACGGCTGTCTCAGGCGCCATTTCCACAAGCTCTTTGATGGCTGAACGGGTTTTGTTCAGCGTCCGCTGCTCCAAGAATGCTCCAAACAAAAACAGGAAAGTGACAATGGCCGCTTCTTCAAAATTCCGAATGACAAACGCACCGGTCACGGCGATGGTGACGAGAAGGTCTATGCTTACCACTTTGACTCTCAAGGCCTGATATGCTTGAATGGCGATGGGCGCCGCTCCAAACACAGCGGCAAGCGCCAAGCCCCAGTGAAACATAGTATGGCTGTCAACAAGCCACTTGCCGGCAAAAGCCGCGGCAATCAAGACGCCGTTCAGCGCGACGATTTTGTTTTTGCTCCTCAGGATCCACCGCTGCATGTCATCACCTGCTTCCGTAACCTCTTCATCTGTAGTCTAACACGTTTTGGAAATAAAAAAATTGACCGAAGTCAATTTTCGTGAATGAGGGTGTGACAGGGTGTGACAGGGGACGGTGACCTGTCACGCCAGCGTGACAGGTCACCGTCCCCTGTCACACCACCTACTCATCCTGCAGCGATTCAATTTGCGCCCGTGTTTCCGCGTCGATGGAGTCGCCAAGGAAACTGCGCTGAGGTACGTTCCGGCCGGCTTCCGCTGTTTGCTGTCTGACATGTTCCAGATCATTTAAGAGATCCTGCGCCGATAGAAGCACAGCTCCTGCTCCTAATGTGATGATTTGCTCCAGACTGTCGGATGTTGCGACAACGATCCTGAACTTCTCCTGGTGTTCATTGGCAAAGCGTTCAATAAACTGATCAGCTGTTTGGGCCTCTTTTGTGAAAACAACCTTGATATTGTGATAATCACTGATGCTCTCTTGGTGCCCCGGCACACGGTAAGCGTCGAAAACAACCATCACACGCCAGTTTTTTCCTGCCTGATAGCTGCACAGTTGGTCCAAGAGTTTGGTACGGGCTGTTTCCAGGCTGTCTTCAGCAAGTTTCTGCAGGTCCGGCCAAGCGTGGATGATGTTATACCCGTCTACAAGCAAATACACCTCTCTTGGCTGGCCTGCCCTTTCTTTTCTAGGCTCCGGTGGCTGGCTGGGACGGCGTTTGGCCGGAAAATCGCCCTGCATTCCGAGCTCCCGGCGGTTCCAGGAGCGCTTCTTGCCTTTGTTGGCAAATACGGCCTGCTCGAAGTATTTGTAGTTAAAATCGTTTTCCCAATCATTCGGATCGTCCGCGCTTCCGCCGGGGATTCTTGATGCCGCACTGTCCTTTCCAGGTTCACCGGGATCCGACACTGGCTGCTGCTTCAGCCAGCTTTCCAAATGCATATAATCTTTCACCTTATCCCAGTTGACATAGAAACCAGCGCCCTGAGAGCAAAAAATGGATCCGGTGGGGTTCTCCACGTCCCTTTCCGAGTCATACCCAATGTCGGCGATCACCTCTTCCGCATTGTGGCAGGGCCGGTAACCCGCCGGGAAGCAAAACAGCGTTCCTCTTCCTCTGGTGTATGCCGTCACTTCGCGATGATAATTCCGCATATTCACAACAGGGGCGGTGCCTACCAAAACCACCATCCCACCTCTGGTCTCGGCAATGGCGCAGTCTCCCTTCATATTGCTGATATCAGTCATGGCTCTGCCGATCATCTGCTCCGGCACTTCCAGCTGAAACGAATAGAACGGCTCCAACAGTACCGACCGGGCTTGCTTCAGGCCTTGCCGTACCGCCCGGTATGTGGCTTCCCGGAAGTCTCCACCTTCGGTGTGGCTGAGATGCGCCCGACCTGATACCAAAGTTATTCTCATATCCGTAATCGGCGATCCTGTCAGCACCCCTACATGCGTCTTTTCCTCCAAATGCGTCAATACCAGGCGCTGCCAGTTCTTAGCCAGCACTTCTTCAGGGCATACCGACTCAAACTGCAAACCGGAGCCGGGATCGCCTGGTTCCAGCAGCAAGTGCACTTCAGCGTAATGGCCCAGCGGCTCAAAATGGCCGACTCCTTCCACCGTATTGGCAATGGTTTCTTTGTACAGGATCTTGCCGGTGTCGAACTGAACATCGACGCCAAAACGTTTTTGAATCAATCTTTGGACAATCTCAACCTGCACATCGCCCATGATCCGGACTTGAATCTCTTGGAGCTGTTCATCCCAGACAATGCTCAGCTCAGGAATCTCATCTTCCAAGATTCTCAGTTTAGGCAGGAACGTTGCGGCCTCACACCCTTCGGGCAGGCGCACCTGATAAGATAACACCGGCTCCAGAATTGGCATCCGATGGCCTTTTTCCCAGCCCAGCCCTTCACCCGGCCTTGCCTGGCTGAGCCCGGTCACAGCACATACTGACCCGGCCTCAATCTCGCTTACAAGTTCGAATCTCTCCCCGGAGTAAACTCGGATCTGATTGACCTTTTCCAACCAATCGCCGTTGGTAAGCTGATCCTTGACCTTGAGGCTGCCGCCGGTGATCTTCAGATGGGTCAGGCGGTTGCCTTGATCATCACGGGAAATTTTGAACACCCTCGCTCCGAACTCTGCAGGGTAAACCGGCTGCTCCGAGTATCTGGCAAGCCCCTGCAAAAAACTGTCTACCCCCTGCAGCTTCAAAGCTGAACCAAAATAGCAAGGAAAAACCTTCCGTGTATTGATGGCTCGCTGAATATGGACAAGGTCGGCATCGAGATCTATCTTGCCTGTTTCCAAGTATGTCTCCAGCAAAACCTCGTCGCATTCGGCCAACTGCTCAAAAAAGCGTGGGCTCTCCGGTTCATCAAAGGCAATGCACTCTGCCGCCAGCTCTTTTTTCAGCTGAGCCAGAACTTGGCCCCGGTCAGTCCCAGCTTGATCCATCTTGTTTATGAAAATGAAAACCGGTATCCGGTAGCGTTCGAGCAGTTTCCAAAGGGTTCGAGAATGGCCTTGTACGCCGTCGGCGCCGCTGATGACCAAAATGGCATAATCCAAGGCATGAAGGGTCCGTTCCATCTCTGCGGCAAAATCCACGTGGCCCGGCGTGTCGAGAAGAGTCACCTGGATACCGGCGTATTCAAACACAGCCTGCTTGGAAAAGATGGTGATTCTTCTCAGCCTTTCCAGTTCATGGGTGTCCAGATATGCATTTCTATCATCAACTCTGCCGAGGCTGCGGATCCTGCCGCTTAAATAGAGCATAGCTTCGGACAGTGTGGTTTTTCCGGCGTCCACATGAGCCAAAATGCCTATTACAAGCTTTTTCACACTTTTGTTCATGAACGACGTCAGTCCTTTTCATTGTTTGCCTCATGATTAATGATACCATGGATGTGCAAAGAGTGATAGAGTGTGACAGGGGGTGTGACATCCCCACAAAAAAACAGCTCTTCAGGTTTCCCCAAAGAGCTGTCGATGTTTACCAGAACACCTTATTCGCTGATCCCGGAAGAACTGCCCGGGCCCTGCGGCCTGCTGCTGATTGATTCGACCAAATCGTAAGTTCTAATGATCCCGATATATGCTTCGAACAACAAACGCCACATCAGATGAGCAATTGGAATCTGGAGCAGCACTGCGCCGATCAGTTTGCCTCTGGTGATCAGGGGATGTAAACCGTCTAGATACCGGAATTGATTGACTACGAGCACCAGCGTCCGGATACCGTATACCGTGATCAGCGCGAAGCCGATGAAATAAATGATCTCCCCATACTTCCTCCCCAGAAGCAGCTTAAAGCTGAAGAAATCTTTCACCCGGCCCCAAAATGCCTCATATTTGCTCTGCACGGCAATACCTCCTTGTGTTTATCAGCAGTGGATTAGCTGCTGCGGATTTAGAACAGGATAATGCTGTAGCCATCTTTTGTAAACCGTTCCAGATCCGAGTGTCCCGACAAAGCAGCGTCAATGGGCAATCCCTGTCTTTCCGCCTCGTTGAGCGTGCCCATTTGGGCAGAACATGCTTTGCAGACTGACTTGATCAAACCCGCTTTTTTGATGCTTTCCCACAATTCCGCTTTGGGTGATTGGACGATACTACCCAAAAGTTTTGTAGAAGCTCCTTCGATGATCAAAACAGTGTCATAGCCGCGCTGATGGTAGTTCCAGACGTTAAGAAGAGCATGGACAAAACAAGACATCTCACCTTGAAAACTAACAACCGCGATTTTCCTCACAAGAATTCCCCCTTCTTGCTTGTTGTGGGACGGTTCGCTTCAAGCCTTTTTCCTGGTTTCTACCAATATCTGTGGATACCCTCCACCGCAACCTCCCAAGACCCGTCCTGCGGGAACCCAGGCGCCTGCACAGGCGGGCAGCCGTCCCATCCCGCAGCCATCATGGCCACTGCCAGCAAGAGCCCGCCATTTCCAGGCAAATACAACGGCAGGTTTGGGCGCTGGTAGTTATGCCCATTGGGCAGCCATGTGTTCTTGACAGTGTCAACGAAAAACGCTTCAACAGCCAGTTCAGGCTCACCGACTCTGGCAGCGCTCATGGCAACAACCGGGAAATCCCAACCCCAGGCTCGATCCCAGTTCCATGTCTCAAAGACGGTCTTGATCGTGTTCCGCATAAATTCACAGTCGGCCCGCTCGCCCGGGAGCACACCACAAGCGCACAGCATCGACGGGTGATCGTAATTGTACTTGGCAAAAGTATCAGGGCAGTTCTCGTGGGCCAGATAAACGCCGTTCTTGTGCGGCAGAGGTGCCAACTTCTCGATTATATCCTCCCAATGTGGATTTGGCTCCAAACCCAACCGCTTCCGCCACTCTTGAGCTGTTTTCAAGCCAAACAGCCAATACTCCAGCTCATATGTGGGGTTCAGCGTTTCCACCGCCCGGTGGCATTCCTGAGCCGGAATCACCGGCGGGCCCAGGACATATCGGTCGCTGCCGGCGTCATAATGAGCAAAACCTGCCATGAATTCAGCACTTTCCATAACAATGTCCCGGTAACGCTCCAGCACCTGGCGGCTTGTTTTGTCGCTCGGGCCTGCGCTTGGCCCACCGCTGTGCGCTTCGCGGTACAGCAGCTCCGCGTAGGCAATAGGATGAGGCTGCTGCCAGATCAAAAGCGTCGCGACCTTTGACGGTGTATCAATTCCCTTAGGCCCGATCATTTTTGGCCAGCGCACACCAGGGTACCCTTGGAAAGCAGCGTGTTTTCTTGCCCTCGGCATGATGTATTCATACCACCAAAGGCTGTTGGCCAGCATCTCCGGCCTGCTCCACAGCGCAAAGTGGGCAGCATGCCACCAGTGCATTTCCAAATGAGCCTTGCCGTACCAACTGTTGCAGGTCAAGCCTGTCTCCTGAGGCGGCAGCACACCTGAGCACTGAATGGCGGTCAAGTATTGCGACAGCACCACCCGCCGCTCAAGCTCTTTGGCCCTTATATCCCTGCTGTGAGCCATCTCAACGGCTCCGCCGCTCTGCCAGAACTGGTTCCAGTATGTTTTTACAGCCTCCATGCCCTCGCGGTACTCCGGCAGAAACTGCCGAGGCTGCTGTGGTGAGAACAGGCAGACAAACTCAATCGGAGCCCCCGGATCCATGGCTGTGATGGTGTACGTGTGCTGATCAAGTTTTGACACCAACATTCTATGTTGGGATTGAAGAGTACAGTAATAGACTGTATCGTCAAGGATTCTGACCCACTGGATTGACTTGCCGTTAGAATGGATCGTCAGTGTCTTGTGCTTGTCCGGCTGTTTCCAATCAGCAGCACCCGTCTGATGAGAAGCATAAGGAAAAGCTACTTTGATCTGCAGCCTACCGGCGTCAACCAGAGGTGAAACCACCGAAACCAGAACCATGTCCTGCCTGGGGTGGCAGGCAGTGGCTACCCGCACCGGCGCTCCTTCCACCTCAAAGCGGCTGAAAATCGTGCCGTTCCACAGATCCAGAGTCTGCTCAATACTGTGGAGATCGCCCGGCTGTGCCCGGTTTCCGTCCGCGAGACTAATATCGAGTCCGATTTGCCCCAGATGAAAACGGTGCGGATTGATCCTCAGCCAATCAAACAGCTCTTCCTGTCCTTCCGGGCTTGAGTAATACCCCACTTGGCGACCGTAAGTGTCATACATGGCGGGCTTAAGCTGTCGGCCGATGAGATGATCGGGAGTGGCGTAGCTGTGCCAACCCCAGTTCGACATCGTGCACAGCGGCATTCCCATGTTGTGCAATTCCGGAAACGTCTGCAAACCGGTTGCATCCACGGTGAACGCAAACTCACCGTTGCCAACCGTCAGCGGCGACAAAGGGTCAAATTCATGGATTTGTGGGTTATGCCTTGTGACCAGTTTTTTTCGCTCAATCATTGGATTTGCCTCCTATAAAACAATAGCTGGATTTAGTATTGCACACGCTCTCGCCGTTCTTGTCATGCCCTTAGCCTTCAATCTCCTGCGTTCTAAATTCACCATCTATTGAAAAAAGCCTGCAAACAAAGCCTTTAGACACTGTACCAATTAAGCAGGATTCGAGTCAAATCAAGATGAACTATAGGAAAACCAATGAAGGCAGAACGGAGGGATGACCGTGCAGTTTGTGCAGCACCGCCGAATTGAGACGTTCATGGAAGAAACGCTGCTCCATCTCGAAAAAGACGAGGCCATCAACAATCTGATGCTGGGAATTGCCCTGCGGCTGCAGCAAGACGCCAGTCTCTGCCCAGATGCTGTCTGTTTCACCATCCGGGATGAAGATGGCTTGGCACTGGCTGCCCTTATGACTCCCCCTGAAAAACTGATTGTCTACAGCCCGCGGGAAGTTTCCGCCGAGCCTTTGAGGTGTCTAATTCAGGGCGTTTTGGACAACAACGTCAGCATATCAGGCGTGATCGGGCCTGCCAAGTTGGCTCGGCTGTTCGCCGATCTATGGGCTCACCAGACCGGTTCCCCGGTCAAACTCGAGATGCACATGCGCGTCTATGAGCTGCGGGAAGTAAACCGTGAAGTCATTGGTGAAGGCAGGCTTCGGACTGCGGAAGAAAAAGATCTTGAGTTTGTGATCGAAGCAGTGGCGCAGTTCCAAAGAGATGCGGGATTTGGCGAACCAGATCCCGAAACCTGCGCCGCAATGGCAAAACGAATGATCGCCAATCAAGCTCTGTATTTGTGGGAGCTCCACGACGAGATTGCTTCTATGGCTGCCGCAGGCAGGAAGACCCGCAGCGGCATCGCCGTCAACCTAGTATACACCCCGAAGGAACTGCGGCGCCGCGGTTACGCCACAAGCTGCGTAGCCGCACTCAGCCAGCATCTGTTGGATTCAGGATATAAGTTCTGCACTCTCTTCGCAGACTTGGCAAACCCCATTTCCAACAGCATCTACCAAAAGATCGGCTATCGACCCATTGGGGATTATGACAGCTATCTTTTTTAATAAAAAGTGGCAAAGGGGGCGGCACAGGCTGTCGTCCCCTGCACCACCCCCACGCACTTATCTCAGCTTGAACTCGGAATAGATATGCTCGTACTCCTCCAGAACCTTTTCCACGCCGATGTAAAAACTGGTCCGCCGTGCAGCATCATCCGGCAGGTTCAGCATCGGGTTGTTCCTGAACTCATCAGACAAATGCTGCTCCGCCGCCTTGTTGGGGCTCGTGAATTTGGTCATCTCCGCAATGCGGGCCGCGATTTCGGGCTGCAGGATGAAATTCAGGAACTTGTAAGCGGCATCTTTATGCGGCGCCTGCTTGGACATCACCCAGGAATCGATATAGATCGGGAATCCTTCTTCGGGAAACACTGGCTGCAGTTTCGGATTGGCCGTCTGCCCCTTCACCGCCTGGTTCGAATACATGAAACCTACCACAGCTTCACCGTTAACCAGCGAGTCCTCGGGCGTGTTGGTTTCAAACCGGACAATGTTAGGCTTCAGCTCGAACAGCTTCTCCTTAGCCTGCGCCACTTTTACCGGATCCGTCTCGTTGTACTCATAACCCAACGACTTCAACACCAGCCCAATAATCTCCACCGACCAATCGATGAGCACGATTTTGTTTTTTAGCTCCGGCTGCCAAAGATCCTTGTAGCTGGTAATCGGACGTGCGCCAAGCGCGGCCACCGCCTCCGGGTTCACAAGCAAAAACGAGGTGGAAACCGCATACGGGATGGAGTATTCGTCGTTCGGGTCATAGTAGTTCCCTTGGTAAACCGGATTGATGTTCTGGACATTGGGCATCTTTGACTTGTCCAGCTTCTCCAGCATGCCGTTTTGCCGCAGAATGTCCACCATATAATCTGTGACTACCGCCAAATCGTACTGATCCGGATTGGCCTCCAACAGCGACTGCATATCCTCGTTGGAGGTCACTTCTTTGTAATTTACCTTGATGCCCGTTTCCTCGGTAAACTCGTCAATTATCACCCTGGGAATGAAATCGCCACCCCAGGTCATCAAATTGATCTCCTCGCCCTTATCCTTAGTGCTAGTCATCCAGACAAAGGCCAAGATAGCAATGAGCAAAACCCCCATCGTGATATAGTTGGATCTATTCAATTAGACAACTCCCTTGTTTTACTTTTCATACTCACAACCTGGTTTAAACCGATAATCAAGAAAGTGCCGAGCAAAATCAAAGTGCAAAGGGCATTGACCTTCGGCGTCACTCCCACCCGCATCATGGAGAAAATGTGCACGGGAAGCGTGGTCGTCCGCGGCCCGGACATATAGGTTGAGATTACAACATCGTCCAAAGACATGGCAATAGCCAATAGCGACGCTGTGATAATCGAAGGCATCACCAGCGGCAAAATAATGGTCCTGACTGCTTGCCACCTGGTCGCGCCCAGATCACGCGCCGACTCAATCACTTCCCGATCTATTTCCGCAAGCCGCAGGCGCACCATCACATACACATACGGCACACAAAACAGTGAATGGGACAAAACCAGCGTCAAGTGCCCAAAAGGAAGCCTCAAAGCATTGAAGAACATTAACAGCGACACGCCAAGGGCGACTTCGGGAACCAGAAGCGGCAGCAGCATCACCCACTGCACCGCCTTTTTCATTCTTTCTGAAAGAGATTGGGAAACGATCGCGGCGGCCGTGCCTAACACAGCGGAAAGCGCGGCAGTGAGGACTGCCACTTGAATGCTGACGACGAGTACCTCGCCGGTTGGTGTTTTTTAAGATCATCAAACAGCTCCCGATACCAGTCCAGCGTTAAACCGGTCCACTTGGCTGTCGAAGGATTGGCGTTGAAAGAATAGAGAATCACGCTCAACACCGGCAGGTACAGGATGACAAAGAACACTGCCAGATAAATTGTCTGCCACCGGTTGGCCTTTGTCACAAAAGCAGCCCCTCCTTCTGGTTCTTTGTCAATCGGCTGTAGATGGAAACTACCAGAATCACCATCACAATCATGCCTACCGAGAACGCTGCCGCAAGCGGCCTGTTCCGGCCTCTGTTGACCAAAGTGTGGATCAGATTGCCCAAGAAGACCGTCTGCCCGCCGCCCAGCAGATCAGAGATGAAGTACAAGCCGAGGGCGGGTATAAAGACCAGCGTAAACCCACCGGCAATTCCAGGGATCGTTAACGGCAGGACCACTCTGAGGAATGTCTGCCGTTTGCTTGCCCCCAAATCGTAAGAAGCTTCCAGCAGCGACTTGTCCAGCTTGTCCACGGAATTGTAAACAGCTATGATCATGAAGGGAATCAGCATATACGCTGTGCCCACAAGCGTTGTTCCGAATCGGTACATCATCTGCAGCGGCTGATCAACCAAACCAAGCGCCATCAAGACATTGTTGATGATCCCCCAATTGCCCAGCAGAATCACCCAGCCGTAGGTCCTCAGCAAGCTGGAGATCCAGAACGGAAGGATGATCAAGCCAATAGCCAAACTGCGCCGTTTTGGATCCAACTTGGAAGTGATATAGGCAACCGGATAGCCGATCAGCAAAGTGACCAGTCCGGTTAGAAAAGCCAACATGAATGAGTTGACAAAAACCCGCAGATAAACCGGGTCGAGGATCCTGCGGTAGTTGTCCAGTGTAAATTGCCAGACAATGTTCCCCAGATCATCCCTGGACAAAAAACTGACCACCACGACATAGACCAAGGGGATGCCTACCAGCAGCCCAAACCAAATCAAAATAGGAATGGCGAGTGCGTTTTGCCTTAAAGCTTTCATACCAGCACTCTCCCTTGCCAGCCGGGTTCCAGCGGCAGCAGCACAGCGCCGTCAGCGTCCCAAGATACCCACACGGTGTCCCCGGGTCGGCACTCACAATCGCCTTGCTGGTACAAGATCACAGTGATTCTCTCCCGGCCAGCCTCTGTCTCGTGCACAACCGCCAGCTCAATTCGAATCTGCGAGCCGGCGTAATGGATTGACAACGCTTCGGTCACCAGGGCATTGGGAACAGGGGTGCAGGAAATACGCATCTTATCCTTGTGAACAGCCAATACCGCCCGCTCGCCGGCGTACAGCTGGTGCCGGCCGTTACCTATTTGCACCACCTGGCTGCCCAGCCCTACTTTCGCAGAGCCTTCCGCCCACTCAAGGACATCCACCTCCAAGATGTTCCGATCCCCAATAAACTCTGCCACAAAGAGATTTTTCGGATTATTGTAAATGTCCAGGGGCGTTCCGAGCTGCTGCACTTCACCCTGATTGATCACCACAATACGGTCGGACATGTTCAAAGCCTCATCCTGATCATGGGTCACATAAACGAAGGTGGTGCCGGTCACTTTCTGCAGCTGCAGCAGTTCTGCCTGCATATGTTTCCGCAGTCTCAAGTCCAATGCCCCCAACGGCTCGTCCAGCAGCAGGATGTCCGGCTGATTGATCAACGCTCTGGCAATGGCGATCCGCTGCCGCTGCCCGCCGGACAGCTGGTGCGGCATCCGGTTTTCGTATCCTGACATCTGCACCAAATCCAGGGCCTCCCGCACCTTTTCCTTAAGCTGTTCTTCTGTGAGTGTCCTTTTCACCCGGGGGCCGTAGCAGATGTTGTCGTAGACATTGAGATGGGGAAACAACGCGTAATTCTGGAACACTGTGTTCACATTCCGTCTGTTCGGCGCCAGGTCCTTGATCGACTCGCCGTTGAGCAGGATGTCTCCGGAATCAATGCTTTCCAACCCGGAAATACACCGAAGCAGTGTGGTCTTGCCGCAGCCAGAAGGGCCTAAGAGAGTGAGAAATTCTCCTTTCTCAATATCAAAAGAAATGTCCCTTAGCACATGGAAATCACCAAAGTATTTATTCAGATTCACCAAGCTGAGCAGCGGTTTTTTCACGGAACTTCCATCCTTCTGTTTGACTGCATAAGCAATCGTCTGTTCACTTTGTACTACTTCAATGCTATCTAATAATTTAGTAAGCGTCAAGGTTAGTAAATCATAGAGTTATCTTGCATCAAGCCAGCCTATATCAATCTGCCAGCGCAGAGCCCACTCGCGAATCTCTTCCCTGAACTTCTCAAGCTCATCCGCGGTCAAACCACGCAATGCGCCCCTAACAGCGCCAACCGCCAACCCACGCAGAGCCAGAGCTTCTTTGAAGATGGCCAGGTACCTGCCGTCGCGGGTAATGGCCCTTAGTTCGTCGATACATCTTTGCATGCGCCTGCCTTCATCAAGATCACCGCGGCAAACCGCACCGTACAACCGCACAAATGGCTCCGGGAACGCGGAACTGTTACCGGAAACTAAACCCGTGGCGCCGCAGACAAGCCCCGGAAAATCCAGCCCATCGCATCCTACCAACACCGCGCACTTCTCGCCGCCGGCATAGAGATAGTCCTTGAGCTGCATCAGATCCGGGCTGCTTGTTTTGACACCGGCAAAATTCGGGATATCTTCCACCAACCGTCGATAGAGCCCTGCGCTTAAATTGTTCACAGTATTGCCCGGAATGTTGTAAGCATAAACGGCTGTTTCCGGCACACTGGCGGTAATCATTGCAAAGTGAGCATATATGGCCTCATCGTCCAAAGGATAAAAATAAGGCAGCACAACCGAAACAGCGCCTATTCCCGCATCGCGGGCCCTTTTGGCCAATAAGGCGGCGCTGTCGGTGGATACATCGCCAACGTGAGCCAGGATCGGGACTCGGTTTTTCACTGCTTTGGCCGCCGCCTGGAACAGTTCAGCCCTCTCCTCCACACTAAGCAGCAGCCCTTCTCCTGTCGTCCCGGCGATAAAGAACCCGTGAACATCTTTGCTGATCAAAAACTCAAGGTAATCGGCGAAAATATCGAAATCAATCTTGCGTGTATCTTCGGCAAAGGGTGTAACAGCAGCCACCACCACACCGCAAATGCGGTTTTCCATTGGCAAACCCTCCCTTGTTTTGACATTCATTACTGGATTACGCTGTTACCGGCGCAAACCCTCCAAGCAGGAACGACAAAGCTAACTAAATCCTAATAATTCTTTTTTCTTTCTTATGAACTAAAACTTTTTTATCACGTTTAACCCAAAAATTCTAGATCGCCCTTAGGGTGTGTGATATAATAAGGAAAATATTCCACAATCTGGCGGCCTAGAAACGGGGGTTTACAGATGACGCAAACCTTGAATCCTTTTGAAAACGCCCAGAAACAGATTAAGGCAGCCTGTGACAAATTGGGAGCGAGTCCGGCTGTATATGAAATATTAAAACAGCCCATGCAGACCTTCGAAGTCGCGATCCCGGTAACCATGGATGACGGCACGGTGAGAACATTTATTGGCTACCGATCGCAGCATAACAATGCCATCGGCCCGTTCAAGGGCGGTATACGCTTCCATCAAGGCGTGACCATGGATGAAGTCAAGGCATTGTCCATGTGGATGACTTTCAAATGTGGTGTTGTGGGCCTGCCTTACGGCGGAGGCAAAGGAGGAGTGGTTGTCGATCCCAATTCCCTGTCTCAGGGCGAATTGGAGAGGCTGGCCAGAGGCTATGCCAGGGCTATTGCCCCGATCATTGGCGAGAAAACCGATATCCCCGCCCCAGATGTAGGAACCAACGGGCAGGTAATGGCCTGGATGGTGGATGAGTATCAGAAAATCACCGGCAGGTTCACACCAGGTGTGTTTACCGGCAAACCTGTGTCTTTCCATGGTTCTTTAGCCAGGACCGAAGCCACTGGATACGGTGTTGCCTGGATCGCACGGCATGCCGCGGATCGGATCGGCCTGGAACTGAGCGGTGCGAGAGTCGCTCTTCAGGGATTCGGCAATGTGGGTTCCTACGCGGCGAAGTACATAGCTGAACAGGGCGTTAGAATTGTGGCCATCGCCGATCACACTGCCGGATTGTACAACAGCGGTGGTTTCGATATTGATGCCTTGTTCGAATATGTCAAGGCGAACAAAGTGATCAAGGGATTCCCCGGGGCAGAACGGGAGTTTCCAAAAGAAGAGATTGTCAATTGGGATGTGGACATTCTGCTGCCGTGTGCTTTGGAAAACGTAATCACGGTGGAAAATGCCGCCGGTGTGAAAGCCAAGCTTGTGGTCGAAGGAGCCAACGGCCCGACCACACCGGAAGCTGAACAAATCCTCACGGAAAAAGGCATCCTGGTCGTACCCGATATCTTGGCGAACAGCGGCGGTGTCATCGTTTCATATTTCGAATGGGTCCAGAACCTAATGGGTTACAGCTGGAGTTTCGACGAAGTCCAAGCGAAACAGCGTTCTGTGATGTTCAAAGCTTTCAACGAGATTTGGGATCTCAAAGAAGAATACAAGGTCGATATGCGCACAGCCGCATACATGATCTCCATCAAGCGCATCGCCGATGCTATGAAGCTAAGAGGTTGGATTTAGAGTTTGGAAGGAGGGTGACAGGGGACGGTGACCTGTCACCTTTTTTTCTGCNNAAACCGGCTTTTCTATCAAGAATAAAGAGGTGACAGGTCACCGTCCCCTGTCACACCCCTCAGAAACAACACTGCAGATATTCCACAGATCCGTGTTTTGGAAGATGTCGCCCTCGCCTCGCCAGCCCTCAATGGCTGCGGTAAACGCTTCGAGATGCTGGCGATCTTTAAGATAAAGATTGACATCTTGATCGAAATGGACATACGAGTCTTCAGTCCTGAATAGGTAGCACCCCAGCGCCATCAAATCTTCCGGCCTTTCGGCGTTGATCGGCAGCGACATCATCCAGAATTGAAAAACCGGATAGTAGTGCCGATCGGCGCTGGGCCCTTTGGGCATAGGCACCACACCATAATTGATATGATCGATGTTTCGTATTCCAGTCAAATGTACGTTGGGATTGAACGCCGCAGTTCCTTGCCCAAAATTGCCGCCCATCAAGCCAAGATCGACGTTCCAGCGCTTCATGTAATTGAGCACTTCAATGGCCTCTTTACTGTCGAATGTGAAAACCCATTTCCCATCAATCTGTTTTGCCAACTCGACGCCATTTGACGGTGCAAAGCGATATACACCGTACGAGTCGGCAAAACTTGCCACACCCCATTGATCAATCATGCCATTTCCGTCTGTATCGACAGTCACAGCTTTTGCTATTTCTTCAAACGCATCATAGGTCCACTGGTCAGCCTGCCACAGGTCGTAAGGATCAGGTTGGCCGTATTGTTCCAGCAAATCCCTGTTGTAAAGCCAAAGCATCATTGAGTCGTTGTAAATACCTTCATAAGGGCCAAACCCGTACTTCTTCCCTTCGTACTCAAGCTTTTCAATAGAATAGCGATCCATGACCGTCAACGCCTCATAGTGTTCATCAGGCAGCAGATCACCTACAGGATAGAGCAGGCCGGCTGTCACCAGCGGGAAATGGATTACGCGGTGCTTCTCACGGATAATGTCGTATGTGGAATCGCCGGATAGAATACGGGATATGAACTGGTCAGCGGTAGTTATGTTCACAACTTCGATTTTGCAGTTGAAAGCTTTTTCTGCATCGGCAATCCGGTTCTCATCAAAAATGCGTGCGACATGCCTTACAATTGACACCGTTTTTCCGCCAAAATCAACTTCTTCTGGGCTCTTGATCCCCGGCAGCGGAACGTAATCATCCGCTGACACATAACCCGCCAGCACCAGACACAATGTTGCCACTATTAGCAAAATTATTCCAGCTCCACGTGCCTTTACCATCACATCGCCCGCAATTCTGTTTTTTGCTTTTAAGCTATCGTAAGTATACCATTAGATGTTATCATATTTAAAACGGTACAGGGCAAAGACATACCCACAGATCGAACCAAAAAAGACCGAGAAAAATGCTCCCCCACAGGTAGCCAGCAAACTGTTGAGCAGCGGTTTCCTAAGATGATTAAACGCATCGATATACCCTTTCAGCGTTGGCCGCTGAGGTAATGACAGAGGATTTGTGGTCAACACCTCGCCAGCTGACTTAAGGGAAGTAGTAATGGCACCCCAAAACGGCAGCAAATAAAACAACAGAAATACGCATAAAGTTATGTAATAGATGCCCTGGACAATTCTGATCTTCATGGTTGTCTCCAACTGCCGGTCCATAAACTCACCTCCGGTAAGCCCTGTAAATATAAGGAACGACCAAAATCACAACCAGCCCCAGCAAAATTGTGGCAATACTAGCCCCGTAAGCATACCGGGCTGATGCAAAGGTTTCCCGGTACATCATTATTGGAAGAGTATGGGAAGCATAGCCGGGCCCCCCGCAGTTAAAACCCAGATGAAATCAAAGGAGCGGAGGGAGTACATAGCAATTACAACAATAGAAGCGGCTACAGAAGACCTCAGCTGCGGCAGGATGATCCGCCAAAATACCTTCACACTGGACGCTCCGTCAAGATAGGCCGCGTTAATGTGGTTTTGGGGAACCGACTTCAAACCGGCCAGAAAGATGAGGGCCACATATCCGGAAAACTGCCAGACCAGGGCAAGAATAATGGCCGGCATCACTGTGTTTTGAGCTGTATGCCATGTCCCCACCAGCACATCGAACCCCATAATCCGGACCAGGGAATTGAGAATCCCGTTCGCCGGATTGTACATCCATGCCCATAAAGTCCCGGTAACGACAAAGGATAGGGCAAATGGCAGGAGAAACATGTTACGAAAAAAGCCCGAGCCTTTCAACCCTTTGTCCAGAATCACAGCCAAGAACAGCCCGATCACTATACAGATGGGGATAATCAGAAACAACAGAAGTGTATTGCGGAATGAGAGCCAGAAAATCGGATCCTGAAACAGCTTCGCATAGTTGCCAAACCCGGCATAGCGATAACTAATCCTAAGCCCAATCCAGTTAGTCAGCGACACCCAGATATTCCAGCCCAGGCCTACATAGACGAAGTAAAACACCAGGGCGAAGGGGATGACGAGTACTATAAAGGGATGTCTTCTTAATAATGACACCATGCCTAGAGCCTCCTTTTCAGCCTCCACTCTACTCATAGCTGAGGCCAAAGCCAAAATCATAAAGAGGATCAGCTATGTCAAAAGGAATGTCGCTTTTCTGGGCCCGGACTTGTTCCATATTGCGCGGGATTTGGATGGGCAGTTTCCCTTGGGGATTGTAGCCGCCAAACAGCACATCAGCAATAGCTACTGCACCTTGAGTACCCGGGTAATAAGCTACCAGAATGGCACTGGTGTTTTCAGCACACCAGGTCAGGATATAGGGTCTACCCATCATCACCACGACTACGATTGGGGTTCCAGTCTCGTGAATAGCTGTGAGAAGTTCCTGCTGCATCGGAGTAATCTCCAGAGTCTGGGCTCCCCAAGGCGGACTGTGCATGTATGCCGGCTCACCGATGACCACAACTGCCACATCGCTTTCCTGTGCC
>LFRM01126370.1_pt1 | contig 22849 bp, 25 predicted proteins | sample 618341 | NCBI WGS metagenome assembly LFRM01 (sample SAMN03654438, study PRJNA283298) | anaerobic digester metagenome | isolation source: pool of bioreactors CSTR01a, CSTR02a, and CSTR03a thermophilic anaerobic... | place: Denmark: Kgs. Lyngby | collected 2014-05-21 | reverse complement strand
TACAATGGTACCAAAGTGGCCCCAATCGACTTGAGCTTGTTCACCGGGTAGGGTTTCATAGGGCTTATACTCTCGATAGGTTTGTGGACGTAATAGGGATACGTGTCGGCGAACTGTCCTGGCGGAACCTTCATATCCCTTCTTCTTTATTTCCTCGTATATTCTTTCTGCTGATAGTGCCGGCCATTTGTTAAGGCGATCTGTGATATACTCTTTGTAGGGCTCAATTTTAGATGCTCGTTGATAAGTTGGTGCTGATGCCGGGGCATCTAAAACATCCCAGTACTTTGCTACGGTACCACGATCCATGGCTAAACGTTGAGCCGTGGCGGTCTTACTTAAACCTGCTTCTCGACATTCTTGAATTCTCACGATTTCCCACACTCCTGTCATTTTTTGCTCGTTCCCTTCTTTCATACTTTTTTGGTTTCCCAATCAAAAAGTTTATGGGAACGAGCTTTTTTTCCTTTTTAAATGACCATTTTTGCGGGTTTTTCGTGACCATTTATGTCGATTTTATCATGGCCATTAACAAAAAGGCTGAAACAAAGATCATGGTTTCTTTTAAATAAGCCTATTAGCACCCTTTCCGTTAATAGTACATAAATCTACACCGCCCCGCTGCTTTTGCCCTTATGACCTTTAGACTGTTGAAAAAAGCACGGCAGCCCCTTATGTATAGATAAACTATCTTTTTTACAGGACAAATGGCCTTCTATGTCCGCCTTACTGATCCACTTCATCCCAATCGCGCTGAATCGCTTTCCAGCCCGTTTGGGCTCAGGCGGCGGAAACGAAACCAAATTATTTTCTTTCAAATACCTCAACTATCCCTTCATCAAAATTGCACTCGAGTGTATTTCCCTTAATGAAATACTTAAGTTTCTCTCCGTTTGGTGAATATACTTGAATTCTTTGTCCCACTACCTTGTAGATTCCTTTTCCGAGGACTGCCACGGCAATACTTAATGTGTCTCCATTTTTATCATAACTGCCTCCGCTACTCCCCATAGAGGCTTTATACTCCCCTTCTTGTGTAAATTCAATTGTATACTTGTTCTTTAAATAGGTGTTTTCAAGCGCATCAACAAACTCTTGATCCAGGTTGCTGTCAGTGGTTCTGAGTTCAATAAATTCCCAAGTGCCGACAACCTCGTTTCTTTGCCCGCAGCCTGACAAAAGAAAAATTATCAAAACTACACTTATTAACCAATAACGCTTCACATTGATTTTCACAGTACACCTCCGAAAAAATAACCTCTCCTTCAGGATATGGGGAAATAAGGCAAAATACGACCCCCGTTTTTGGGGGCCAAGAGAAATAGTGATCTCAATAAGCTTTAGGGGTTAACCCAGATTTCTGGCGCGTAGGTAGATACTGCATACGTTGGTGGTCTATATGCTACTGGAAATTCACCGTAGTGAAATCCAGTAACCGTATAGTAGCCAGATTCTTCAGCTGTATATGAACCGTCTGCTTCAACGGAACTCGTACGTGTTTCTTCTTCGAATGCATAATCCACCAAGTCGCCGTCCTCGTCATCGCCCATCCATAAATACGACTCTACTCCCATTAAAGGCATAATTAGCCAAGAAGGAACCGCCTCACTTAGTGATTCAAAATCGATTTCTCCAGAATTCTCGTCTATGTTGGAATCATTAACGACCGCTATATCCCTTAGACCGTCTTTAACAGTATTGCTGACAGACTTGCTCGAAGTATCTTCTTTTGCCTGTGAGATTTCTTGTGCCGTAGGTTTCTTTGGCCAATGTTTTGGGATGTTGTCCAAACATTCTTTCATTTCATCGGGCATACCTTCATACTCTTTTGGGAAAACTTTTTTGTAAAACTCGCCCCTTGTCATTGGCTGTCCCCAAAGTTCCTCAATTAACTCTATCTGTTGTTCGTTAGCCTCAACAGAAAACTCATGAGATACACGTGGGGTTTCCCCTGCTTCAACAACTTCAAAAGAAGCTGCCAAAAAAAGGCCCAACAGAGTTACAAAAAAAATGCTAAAGAACCACCTTCTCATTGTCTTAACCTCCTTGTTATGTTTGGCCTGAAAAAGAAAATTTACTTCTAGCTTCTCCTCCTTCTTTCTTCCCAAGGAGGTAGAGCTATGTTACACTATAAGGAAATAACTCTCGCTCCATGCGGGAAGTTATTTGGTCAAACCCTGGCGGATGTGGTGGCCAGCCAAAAGCATTCGCTGGGGTTTTTAGCATTTTAAGATGTTTTGCCAGACAGCCTTCTTTCAAACTCTTTGATAACGCTGTTACTCACCAAACCCTCCTCATTAGTAAATTTCATGATCACCTTGTGGGATTTTGCTCCCCAGGTGTCTAGCCTTTCAACGTAATTCAGGTTGATTATGAAACTTTTGTGGGATCGAAAAAACATTTTCTTGTTCAGCTGCTCGAAAATGCTGTTCAGGGGTTCATTGGTCTGTACCGGTTCCCTGCAATTAACTGTATAAATAAGGGTTTTTCTGTTGTCCCGTGTAATGAGTGTTATGTCAGTCTGATCGAGAAACACTTTACTCCCGCCACTGCTGACAGCTAACTTGGGCAGTATAGGTTTTAATGGAGATTCCGGATAGTCAGTAAGTTCATACAAGGCTGCTTTTCTTTTTGTGGTGGCTGATTTTAATATTTTCTTTGCCGTTTGTCTGATCCGCTCAGGATTAAAAGGCTTTACGAGATAGTCAAAAGCATAGAGTTCAAATGCCTCTGCCATGTGTTCCGGATAACCCGTTACAAAAACCAGTGCTGTTTCAGGATTAATGTCTACTATCTCCTTCGCAGCTTCTAATCCGTTAAGACCCGGCATCTCAATATCTAAAAATACAGCATGGGGGCGTAACATCTCCACGTACTCAACAAGGTCTCTCCCGTTATCAGTCTCATAGACTATTTCCACTTCCTGAACAGACTCCAATGCCCTTTTGAGAATAATCCTCATAGGTTCTTCATCTTCAGCTATCGCAACCTTCAATTTCACCTTTTTCCCTCACTATTTACAGCTTTGTGGCAGTTCCGGCTGATAAAGTGCCCCTATGCTAGTAGGCTGAATACCTCCCAGTGCTGCAAGCACCCCAACAAATGCTATGCTTGAAATAGCAAGTGTTTTTAGCTTGTTAAGCATTGTTTTCTCCCCCCTTTCCTTTGATAATGACATCTGTATACTCCATTAACCTAAACCCCGCAGGGCTTAAGATAAAGGCCTGTAGTATAACAGCCAAGGCAGACGCAAAAATTACTTCAGATTCAAAAATTGGAAAATAAGTTGTTATGCTAACACCTAATACCCATACAACAAGCAAAATATATGAAAGAATTTTTAATTTTTCTCTCTTTTCAGGTTTAATTGGCCTATTCTTGTTTTCAGCTGGAGCCCACAGTGTAATTGCCACTGCAGAGATAATGAAGGCAATTACCAGCAGTGTCCCCGGAACCGAACTACAGTTTGAGCTGACTAATGCAATACCGGTAAAAAAGAGTGTAGTTATTACCAGGCATCCTTCATGGCTGCTGCTGTGTGCCCCGCCGCTTATAAATCTGAACGTAAAAAAGGTTATGATTACAGAGAGCATTTCCGGAAGAATGTCATAGATAAGAGCTATTGCTATAAGAACAGCAAGTTTAAGCCCTTCCCCTATAATAATTTCAAATCCAAAACGCAAAAGGTCTGTTTCTTCTTCAGTGTATCCAAGGTTTTCCCCAACTGTTTTTGCCATATTTCTTGACAATTTTGTAATGTCCATTTGTACACCTCAAGTTTCTGTACAGCTGAAGGAAATCTTAAACTTTATGCCTTCGGCTTCATTAATTACCTCAATCCTTCCCTTATGAGCATCAGTGATTTTCTTGACGCTCCATAACCCAAGCCCCTGACCTGTTTTTTTTGTGGTAAAGCCGGGGGCAAATATCTTATTTTTTACATGCTCCGGTATCTTTTTGCCGGTATTAAAAACGGTAATCATGAGCTCATCACTACGAGAAACAATCCTTACTTCGATAAGTCTCTTATCACTTTTTCTTTCTGTTTCTTCAATTGCGTTGTCAATAAGGTTGCCAAGTATGGTGTTCAAGTCTGTTACAGGAATAATGGGTTCTTTCAGGCTTCCGGTGATAGAAAAGTCCGTACATATTCCTTTGCTTTCAGCACGGTTTGCTTTCACCTGTAAGAGTGCTGTTACTGAAGGATTATCGGATAATATTTTATTTGAAGACTGAACCGGAACAACAACTTCTTCCATATACTCTTTTGCTTCCTTATAGGCACCAACGTTTATTAAACCGTAAACAGTCTGAATATGGTTGTTGAAGTCGTGCCGCTGGGAGCGCATTGTATTGACCATTTCCTGGATGTTTCTTAAGTTTTCAAGCTGTATCCGGTTTTCTGTTTCCTGTTCAATGGTTATAACAATCTTTTTTGCAAAAATAAGGCCAGTAACTGTCAATATTACGGAAAGGACACCAATAACAGAGTTATGAGCAGTAATAGTACCAAGGGGGTAAGCTTTTGCAAGAAAATTGCTTGTATTGAGCAGTACCAAAAAAAACGGCTGTACGATAATTAACAAGATAAGGGGCAGAGCTTTTTCGTTAATGTTCATGGCGATCAACCTTTGATTTCGACGTATAACCAGTGTGTAAAAGCACTATATCCCTTTTCTTTATTATCAAGAGTAATGCAAGGAAAATTACTGCCTGGGGTAAAAATGCATGTATCCGAAAATGTGGTTGAATAAAAAGTTTTTCTATACTAAGCCCCATTATTTGCATTGTCAATGGCAAAACAGCGCTTTCAAGAGCAAGATAACAGGTAAATCCGATAAGTGTGGCAATTTGTAGAATAATGTAGGGGATTCTTAGAACCGACCAGAGGACCATTGCATAAGCAATCAGCTGAATAATGGTGTGGTAACCATAGTCGATGGGCATGGCTCGTACAAAATAGGAAGAGAATGCTTGGAGTAGTCCAGCAAGTAGCAGATACGACGTCTTAGGCTTTATTCCAACTAATTGCAGTCCAAACAAGGAAACCAGCACAGCCTCCGGCCACGACAATGCAAATACCATGAACAATGGCATAATATCCATTTTTGGTATCTCCTTTTCTTTGAAATTAGTATATATAGACTGCCAAATAAAGGCAATAATACTGGGTTATTAAGGCGGTTTTCTTGTCTTAAAGGGGATTTACGTTGTCTCAAAGTACATTGTGACATTTTTTAGTGAAAACTCGTTATTGGAATTATAATGCATTTAGGAAAGAAATTATGTCGAAATATTGCAGTTTCTGTTATGTGCCAAAGCGAGGCAGTTTTGTTTGTTGACACCTACAAAAAATTGAGACAGAAACGGGTAAACGGAGGTGAAGAGTCGAAAGGAAAAGAAGTGTTTTAAGTGACAAAAATAATATGGAAAAAACTATAAAAATAGCTCTTTCCCTATAAGGTGGTGCAGGGGAACCGTGCCATCTCATATTCACAGTCTTATCAAAAATCTAAAACACAGAAACCATAGGTTCTCAAATAATTTGGAAAAAGGTTGACATTATACCCCTATCACACAGGGTATTTGTTAATTGGTGGAGGCGGAGCGTACCTAATCAAAACAACAGTCCGATTGTAAAGCAGTCTATTTAATCAATTCAGGGGTGTATCCCACAATCTGTGTAAACTCCAAAATTGGCATAAGATAGAGCAAGATTTAGTTGGGCGGGAAAGCCAAGAAGAGGCTTTCCCGCCTTGATTGCATATTAGCGGAACAGCTAAGGCATGTCAAGGGCGCCCGCTTTGCGGGCGTGTAATTTACCCTTGACAGAAGAGGCTGTTGTGCTATTCAGGTATTCTGTCGGCAAAATAAATTTCAAGCTGTGAATGGATCTGGCCCCAATCCTTGCGACGGCCGGTCCATTTCTTGGTTATGTCCATCATTGCCAGATAAAGCATTTTGAGCAAACTGTCATCGGTGGGGAATACGGATTTTGCCTTGGTAACTTTCCGCAGCTGCCGGTTGAAGTTTTCAATGGAATTGGTAGTGTAGATTAGGGTTCTAACCTCCTGAGGGTACTTGAAATAAGTGGCCAGGTTAGCCCAATTGTTTCGCCAGGAGATAGCAATCTTAGGATATTTACCGCTCCATTTTTCATCGAAGGCATCGAGTTCATAAAGAGCGGTTTGCTCATCCACGGCGGCATAGACTTTTTTAAGATCTGCCATGAGTTCTTTGATGTCTTTGTAGGAAATAAATCTGGTGGTGTTACGGATCTGGTGTATTATGCACTGCTGGATTTCAGTTTTGGGATATACAGCTTCTATGGCATTGGTAAACCCGGTAAGGCCGTCAACACAGGCTATCAGGATATCTTCAACTCCACGGTTGCGTAAGCTGTTTAATAAGCTCAGCCAGAACTTAGCACTTTCATTTTCACCGACCCACATACCCAGTACGTCGCGAATACCATCCATTTGTACCCCGATGGCAACATAAACTGCCTTTTTGATGATTTGCCCTTCGCTGCGGACATGGAAGTGGACGGCATCCATGAATACCACAGCGTAGATACTCTCTAATGGCCGTTGCTGCCATTCCCTGACTATGGGCAGTATTTTATCTGTAACCCGACTGATGGTGCTGTCAGAGACGGATATACCGTAGATGTCACGGATATGACCCTCAATGTCGCTGGTGGTCATTCCCTTGGCGTACATTGAGAGGATCTTTTCCTCGATGTCCCCGCTCAATGTGGTCTGGTTCTTCTTCACAAGCTGGGGATCAAACTCACCCTTACGGTCTCGGGGTATGGTGATTTCCATATCTCCCAGGCTGGTCTTAAGAGTCTTTTCGGTGTACCCGTTGCGGCTGTTGTCGGTCTGCTTGTTCCGGTAATCATACTTGCTGTAGCCGAGTTCTTCTTCCAGCTCGCCTTCCAGACCGTTCTCCAGGACCGTGCCGACCATCTCTTTGAAGAACTCTTGCACGTCCTCAAAATTTTCGATTCCGGCCTGCTGCATGACCTCAAAAAGCTTTTTCCTCTGCTCCCTGCGTTCTCTTGGTGTCCTTTTGTCTTTTCCCATGATTAAACGTCCGTTTAGGTGCTTCTATCTTACACCTTCACGGAGGTTTACACAAAATTCGGGATAGTCTCCAATTCAGAAATGTTTACCTTCAATTCAGGAACTTTATTTTTAACAATATCCCAGATAATCTCTGCATCTATTCCAAAATAATCATGAATGAGGATATCCCGCAGCCCAGCCATCTTCTTCCATTCCACTTCCGGTTTTTGGGCTTTTATTTGGTCAGGTATTTTTTTGACCGCTTCGCCGATGATTTCCAAATTTCTAACAACGGCGTCCTGGATTAGATCGTTTTGCAAGAATTCCTGCGAAGACAAATTTATTTCTTTCGACGCAAGCATATTCTCCCCTCCTTGTTTTTGGGGGACATTTCCATTTTTATCGTACCCTATTTTTCATGCATTATCAACGGCAGCATATAATGTTCCGGGTTTCATATCCGCATGACCCATGATTCTTGTGGCACAAATCAATTGCCACCCTTATATTGAGTATTCCAAAACCACAACAAATCTCGTCTTGAATAGTATTAGTTGGTTTAGAATCAGCGGAGCGGTTTGCAGGATAGCAATCTACACCCGTAATTATTCCATGTTTTGTATCTGCTGTCATTTCAGCCAAATAGCCAAGTCCTTTTTTTTCTTTCCTGATGAATATAACCGCAATCCATATCTGCGTTACTTTTTAATTCAATCTTTTCTTTTTCTGTTGGAACCGGTTGGAATATCCCGGCAGTTGTGATAGTTCTTCATCTAATGCGTCAAGATACTTAACCGTACTTTGTTCTACTATTGTTGGAATTTCTGTCCGACTTGCCCACGATACATTTGCAGGAATGAAAGATCCGTCACTTACAACACGTTCTCCTGTTACTATTCCTTTTTCCAGTCATTGCTTAACAATTTCATTGAAAATTTCTCTAAAAATTTGGCTATTCTGAAATCGTCTCTTACGGTTTTGGCTGAAAGTAGAGTGATCTGGAATTCTATCCATTAAATCAAACCCACAAAACCAACGATATGCAAGGTTTAAGGTTATTTCTTCTTCAAGTCTGCGTTCAGAACGAATTCCGTACAGATATCCTATCAAAAGCATTTTAATCATGCAGCCTGGATCAGTTGAAGGACGACCTTTCGGGGACTAATACGTTTCTGCTTTTTCATAGATAAAATCGAAATCTATATTTTCATTAATCTTACGCAATAAGTGATTTTCCGGTATAAGTTCTCCAATGTCCATAAAATTCATTCTTAACTGTCCGTTCTTTCTTCCCATCATAAAAATCAGCCCCTTTATGGTAACTATACCCTATTGGGGGCGTATATGCTTAGTTTGTCAACAGGTCCAAATCTTGACAGACCCACGATCTCCCCTAATAAAGAAAATACTTTGTTTTTTCCCAATCAAAAAACGTAAATATTTCTTTTTTAAGTTTAATTGGTAGAGTATGAGTAATAGTTTCTTCAGTATCAGGACACTCATATATTACCGTCAATTCATTAAAATCGTATCTTGGCATTAATTTATACCTTATATCAAAGCCGATATATCTGTCATCTGGATAATTCTTATCAAGACCAAACCCCTCGCCACGATACCCAAGCGTTCTTATACTACTACTATTAAGACGCACGCTAAAACAATCAACGTCACAAAAGTTATCAATCATGGCAGTGTCCTGAACAAAAAAAGTACCATGAATTTCAAATTTACCTCTACCGGGGTGGTCATTCCAGGTTGGGAAATTCAAAAATCTAATTACTGGGAATGCAACTTTGGCTAATAAGCTCTGGTTGCGATTATGGTACACATTGGACTGTAGCGCAGTGAGGAAGAGTCTATATTTCGGGGCTTCCACCCATGGCTGTCGATTTAATGATTTATCCGGGAAGTAAGCAATTTCAGTTATTTTATAACCAAATGTTCCTTCTTTGTTATACTTAAAATCTGTATTTACCGCTTGGTATTCACGGACAAAAGTATGCTGGTTGAAGATGATAATAAAGGTCAATGATAATATTCCAATTAAGACAAGGAGCACGGTTTTTCTAGACATTGCTTTTCCCCTTCTTTTAAGATTTTTTAATATCCAATTTTAATACTTATCTTTATAAAAGGCCCCGAAACAATAAATTCGGGGCCAATATATCCAACTTTTGTTATTGGTACTGTGGAAGTTCAATTCTTGCCTCAAGGGTACCTATTGTGGCGTAAGCATCAGTTACGTCTGCTCTTAAGCCGACTGTAAAAGGACCTCCAAAGGATGATTCAATGTAATGCCAATCACCGAAATCTTCATCATCGTCATACCTATTATAGTACGATTTAAGGTAGCCATCGGCGCTTCTCCATGTTGGGGCATAGAAGCCGGAGTTCCAATGCTCTTGATGTGGTTTATTAAGGCCACAGTCTCTATCGATTACCCTCTCCTTACACCATCCAAAAGCAGTTACCCAATCCCAAGCATTTACAACAGAAAGTCTTAAATCTTGTCGCTCATTATTAATGTTTTTGCTCAGGCCCCTGGGAAAAATAAAAATTTCTATTTAGAAAAACAGAACTTTTTTAGGAGCTGCTTGTCTTATAGACACCAATATATAAGGGGAAATTGTTTATGAAACAAGTATCTGTACTGCTGATTTGCCTGCTGGTAATTGGTTTTTCCCAAACCGCCCTTGCTGCTGACGAGGAAAATGTTTTGAAAACTACAAGCTCTTCGTACTTTGCCTCTTACTCGTCAGAGATAAGCTTTACTACAAGCTACATTGTCTGTAAGAGCTCCTCGGTGCTGGTTAAGTCGGGACCACATTCGCTAACCATGTATCTTCAATAGTGGAACGGCAGCTCTTGGGTTACGGTAAATCCATGGTCTACATCGGACAATTCCTTGGATATTGACCTTCAAAAAACTATCCTAAAAGTCCCGGTAAATACAAAGTTAAAGGAAAGCATTCAGCTGGCGGAGAAAACTAGATATTCATACAGTCCTACAAAAACGATCTAAAGCCCCAAACCAGCACAGCCTCCGGCCACGACAATGCAAATACCATGAACAATGGCATAATATCCATTTTGGTATCTCCTTTTCTTTGAAATTAGTATATATGGACTGCCAAATAAAGGCAATAGTTTTGGGTTATTAAGGTGGTTTTCTTGTCTGAAGGGTTTATTTTGCTGTCTCAAAGTATATTATGGCAATTTTTGGTGGAAAGCTCGTTATTGGAATTATAACGTATATAGGAAGAAAAGTATGTCGAAATATCGCATACTATGTTATGTGCCACAGCGGGGCGTTTTGTATATCGGCACCAACGGGAACCATGACAGGAACAAATCACAGAGGAGAAGAGTCGAAAGGAAAAGAAGTGTTTTAAGTGACAAAAATAATATGGAAAAAACTATAAAAATAGCTCTTTCCCTATAAGGTGGTGCAGGGGAACCGTGCCATCTCATATTCACAGTCTTATCAAAAATAAAACACAGAAACCATAGGTTCTCAAATAATTTGGAAAAAGGTTGACATTATACCCCTATCACACAGGGTATTTGTTAATTGGTGGAGGCGGGGGGATTTGAACCCACCGTCCGAAGGAACACTTACACGAGCATCTACCGAGATAGTCCCTGCTTTAACTTCGCCGAATACGACTCCCAGGGACAGGATGCGTACCGGCTAGCTCACTTGAGTTTCCCCTGAGTCCCATGAGCAGAGGATTTCAGAGTATCTCGCTTAAGTCGACACCCAACAAGCGTAGCGAGAATCGGCCGGTTGGATGTAGCAGCTTTAATTAAGCAGCTAGAGCGTAATTATCGTTTGCAGTTATTTTAAAGGTCCACCGTTTAACGAGCCGATGGAATCTCGCCCGGCAGCTCCTGCTTGCGCTTCCCCCGTCGAGACCTGTCGCCCCCATAAATTAATATTCAATTATAATCCTTACAAATATATTATACAGCAAAAGAGCATTTTTTCAAAACTCGGTTTAGTCCAATCTTCCCTTGGCCTGCCCTGCCAATGCCCTCTTTATATCCCTTTCAGCATCGCGTTTGGCAATGTCCTGGCGCTTATCGTAAACCTTCTTGCCTCTGGCCAGGCCGATTTCCACCTTTGCCTTTCCCCTTTCATTAAAATACACCTTAAGGGGAATTAATGTATAGCCTTTCTCCTTTGTCTTGCCGATGAGCCTGCGGATCTCCGACTTGTGCATTAAAAGCTTTCGTGTACGTTTCGGGTCGTGGTTAAACTGGTTGCCCGCCTCATAGGGAGAAATGTGCATGCTGTGAATGAACACTTCCCCATTCTTAACCTCGGCATAAGCCTCCTTAATGCTCACCTTCCTGTCACGGAGAGACTTTACCTCCGTACCACGTAAGGCTATTCCGGCTTCATAGGTTTCATCAATATGGTAATCATGCCGGGCTTTTCTGTTAACGGAAATTACTTTTTCCTCAGCCATGAAAAACATCTCCCAAATCGCGTTGGAATTAATATTATACCATATGGTCAAAAACCGTCAACAGAATTTCGGTGTTTTATGCCGGTTTTGTCTTCGGAGGCTATATCACTCTTTTTGGGCAAAAATGCCTGGCGATCAATACTGCATTTTAGTCTTCTTCAGTGATTTCAAAGTCCACCTGCCGCTGGTCTACATCTACCTTTACTACCTGAACTTTTACCTCGTCCCCAATACGGTACATTTTCTTGGTATGCTGCCCAAAAAGCACCATTTCCTTCTCCCAAAAAGTATAGTAGTCATCCACAAGGCTGGAAACATGGACAAGGCCTTCAACAGTGTTGGGCAGTTCCACAAAGAAACCAAAAGTCAAAACACTGCTGATAACACCGGTAAACACTTCACCAATATGCTGCCCCATGTATTCAGCTTTCTTCATATCCAGGCACTCCCGTTCAGCCTCTTCGGCCACCTGTTCGCGAACCGAAGACTGGTCGGCGCTCATAGGCATCCTCTGGCTGAGCGCCTCCAACCTCTTGTCACTGATACGTCCCTTAAGGGATTCCTTGATAACACGGTGGATTTCCAGGTCGGGATAGCGGCGAATAGGCGAAGTAAAATGGGTATAATACTTTGACGCCAGGCCGAAATGCCCAAGACAAATCTCATCATATTTGGCATGCTTCATGGAGCGCAGCATCATGGTACTGATAAGTTTTTCTTCCGGCCTCCCCTTGACAAGCTCCAGAATTTCCTGGAAGGCCTTGGGATGTATTCCATTCTCTGAACCCTTAATATGGTATCCAAAAAGGTGGAGAAAATTATTCAGATCCGAGACACTTTCCGTTTCCGGTTCTTCATGGACACGGTAGATAAAGGGCAGCTCCAGGTGGTACATATGCTCAGCAACTGTTTCGTTTGCCAGTATCATAAACTCTTCAATTATCTGCTCAGCAATTGAACGTTCCCTTTTTACAATATCCACAGGCTTGCCCTGTTCATCCAAAATTGCCTTTCCTTCAGGAAAATCAAAGTCAATTGCCCCCCTGCGGAGCCGTTTATCCCGGAGTATCAGGCAGAGTTCCTCCATCAAGTGAAAATCCTTTACATAGTCAGCATATCTTTCAATGAAAACATGGTCCTCATCCACCAGGATACGCCGGACATTATCATACGTCATCCTTTCGTCAACTCTTATCACAGAGGGGAAAATATCATATTTCAGTACGCTGCCGTTTTTACTTACGTTCATTACAACAGACAAGGCAAGTCTGTCTACCCCGGCATTGAGGCTGCAGATTCCGTTGGATAATTCAGGGGGCAGCATAGGCACAACCCTGTCCACAAGATAGACGCTTGTCCCCCGGTCAAAAGCTTCCCTGTCCAGAGAAGAATTTTCCCTAACATAATGGCTTACATCAGCGATATGGACCCCTAAAACATAAGTGCCGTCAGGACGCCCCTCGATGGAAACGGCATCATCCAGGTCTTTGGCATCAGCCCCGTCAATGGTTACCGTCCTCCATTTACGGAGGTCCCTCCTGCCTAGCAGATCTTCCGAACTGACCGACTGGGGAACAGCAGCTGCTTCCCTTAGGACAGGATCGGGGAACTCCAGGGGCAGCCGGTACTTTTTAATTATGGAGACAATGTCCACACCCGGGGCATCCCGTCTGCCGATTACTTCTATTATTTTGCCTTCAGGACTACGGCGCTTGTGGGGCCACTGGGTAATCTCCACAACTACTTTATCACCGTTTTGTGCCTTGTCTGACTTCCCGTGGGGGACAAACACATCGTGATAAATACGGGGGTCATCTGGGACCACAAAACCAAAATTGCCCCCTTGTTCATAAGTACCCACTATCTCCCGGTTGTTCCTTTCCAGGATGCGTATTACCTCACCCTCCGGCTGGCCTTTGCCGGAAAATGTGGGCCGTACCATAACCCGGTCATTGTGCATGGCTCCGTTCATATGGTTAATGCTCACATAAACATCCTGCTGCATAGGGTTGTCCGGTATTACAAAACCGAAACCCCGGGAATGTCCCTGCAGGCGGCCCACAATGAGGCCCATCCGCTGGGGCAGTCCGTAACGGTGCTTCCGTGTAAGGACAATGGCACCTTTCTTTTCCATGGAATTCAACAGCTTGAGAAATTCTTCAACGTCTTCAATATCCAGGGCACTCACCAATTCCTGAGCAGTAAGGGGTTTGTAGCTTTTTTCATCCATAAATGATATTAATTGTTCTTCTGTTATCTTCATCATGCATCTCTCCTGAATCCCATTGTGCCCAGAAAAGTGTCAGTTTAGAACTACAGGCCAAGATCCCCTGAAATTTTCTGCATTGCCTTGAGGCTCAGGTCAATAAAATCCTCCAGTTCCATTCCCATTTCCGAGCAGGATTTAATCTGCTCACGGTTGGCTCCCCTGGCAAATGATTTCTCTCCAAAACGGTTCATCACAAACTGGGTATCTATGGCTGAAAGTTTCTTCTCCGGACTAATGAGGGCAGCAGCCACTATCAACCCCGTAACAGGGTCCGCCGCATACAGGGCCTTGTCAAACAAGGTCTCCCGTTCCACACCGTGTGCAGGATTATGGGCAATTACCGCATGAACAACTTCAGCAGGAAGGCCTTTCTCCTCAAGCATCTTACCCCCAACCAGGGAATGGCGGTCCGACTCGTCCTTGGTATCCTCGTAATCAATATCGTGGAGCAGTCCGGCAATACTCCAAAGCTCTTTGTCTTCCCCAAAGTGCTCCGCCAAATCGGCCATTACCGCCTCAACAGCATAACAGTGTTTTCTCAAGTTTTTGTTCTTCAAATTTTTGTGCAGCAGGTCCAAAGCCTCTTGCCTATCCATAAAAATACACTCCTTTTGTTGTTTTCAGCGACAGAGCGCGGTTCGTTTTCCTTCCGTGCCGCTCCCGACGTACTCACCCTTCAATAAAAAAACAGGAAAGCCCCTTTACAAGAAATTAATAGTAAAGGTGCTGGACTCTGCCCAACACCTCAACCCATTTGACTATAAAGTTAAAACTTAAAGGTCTAAAAAACAGAATTGGGTACAGTCCCTTTTTTAAATCATTGACAAGGCTAATGTAATGATAATAAAGCCTGCAGCCAACCCTGTTGTAATCTTGCTGAGAAGCTCATCGAGCCCTTTCTTCTTACCGAAAATTGTTTCGGCTCCACCGGCAATAGTCCCGGAAAGCCCTGCACTACGACCGGATTGCAGGAGAATGGTCGAGATAAGGCCCAAGGACACAATCACTTGGATTACGGTAAGTGCTGTTTTCACGCACCGTCACCTCCCACAGGTTACCCTAACATAAAATACATTGTATCACATGCCTTTCCCCTTTACAACAATTTGCCAGAGGGGAAATTGGACGGCTGCGTAAAATCCCTGGCAACTCTTGCGGATGATACCAGTGCACCACTGTTATCGTCAGCCCGTATGTATTATGGACTTGTTTCCCAAAATGCCGGCTTTGCCCCCGGTAACGGCGAGGGAACCAGTCCGCAGCGGGATAATACATACGGGCTTCATAATCCCACTACATTTTTCTATTCCCCGAAATTGAATACTCCTATACCCCAGTATTCAGCCAGAATATCAAGTTCCTCTTCAATCCTCAGCAGCTGGTTGTACTTGGCCACCCTGTCTGTGCGGGAAGGCGCCCCTGTTTTTATCTGACCTGCATTGGTAGCTACGGCAATATCGGCAATTGTAGAATCTTCCGTCTCTCCTGAGCGGTGGGAAATAACGCTGGTATATCCCGCTCTCTTGGCCAATTCAATGCAGTCGAAAGTTTCAGTCAAGGTCCCGATTTGGTTCACCTTGATCAGGATGGAGTTTGCTGCGCCTGCTTCAATGCCCTGCAGGAGCCGCTCCGTGTTGGTAACAAAAAGGTCATCTCCCACAAGCTGGACTTTCTTACCCAGTTCGGCAGTCAGAGCCCTCCAGCCTTCCCAATCGTCTTCGGCAAGGCCGTCTTCAATGGAAGCAATCGGATATTTCCGGACTAACCGGGAGTAGAACTCGACCATTTCATCCGCCGACTTGCTCATATCTTCACCGGAAAAAATATACCTGCCATCATGGTACAGCTCACTGGCGGCAACATCCAGTGCCATTACAAAATCCTCTCCCGGCTTGTAACCGGCCTTTTCAATAGCCTCAATAATCACATCCAGGGCTTCTTCATTGGAACCCAGGTTAGGGGCAAANNGCACCAACGGGCATTACCATAAATTCCTGGATGTCCACATTATTATCCGCGTGTTTTCCCCCATTGAGGATATTCATCATAGGAACGGGAAGCTGCTTGGCATTAAAACCCCCAAGGTACTGGTAAAGGGGCAAACCGTGATAAACAGCCGCCGCCTTGGCCGCAGCCAGAGAGACTCCCAGAATGGCGTTCGCTCCCAATTTGCCCTTGTTCAAGGTACCGTCCAGTTCTATCAAGAGGTTGTCCAACCCGATTTGGTCCGTTGCTTCCATCCCGATTATTTCAGGAGCGATTATGGAATTGACATTTTCAACTGCCTGCTGTACACCTTTGCCCAGGAACCTGTCCTCTTCACCATCCCGGAGCTCCACTGCCTCGTGGACACCGGTGGAAGCCCCGGAAGGCACTGCCGCCCTGCCTGTAATATCTTCCTCAACAACAACGTCCACTTCAACAGTGGGATTGCCTCTGCTGTCCAGTATTTCCCTGGCCAGAACATCAGTAATTACAGCCACGGTTATTCCTCCTTTATAAGTGATTTGCCCGTCATTTCATCGGGTTTTGGAATATCCAGCACTGAGAGGATTGTCGGGGCAATATCTTCAAGGGCACCGCCTTCCCTCAGTTTACAGTTCTTCAACCCGTCACTGACCAGAATAAAGGGTACCTCATCGGTGGTGTGTGCCGTATGGGCACCACCATCCTTCTCTACCATTACCTCCGCATTGCCGTGGTCGGCGGTAATGATCATAACTCCTCCTTTTTCCCGTACTGCCCCTGCAATACGTCCCACACATTCATCCACAGTTTCCACTGCTTTGACTGCTGCTTCATAGATTCCCGTATGACCAACCATGTCAGGGTTGGCAAAGTTAAGGATAATGACGTCATAANNAAGATTGTATGTGGCCACTTTGGGGGAAGGGACAAGTATCCTGTCCTCTCCAGGGTTTGGCTCTTCCACACCCCCGTTAAAGAAAAAGGTTACATGGGCATATTTTTCTGTTTCAGCTATTCTTAACTGTTTCAGGTTATGGTGTGCAAGGATTTCCCCCAGGGTATGCACCAGATTCTGCGGGGGAAAAGCTATAGGAGCAGGTATATCCTTATGGTACTGGGTCATACAAACAAAGAAGGGATTCAGGTAACCCTTAACGCGTTCAAATTTATCAAAATTCTTTTCCACAAAAGCCCGTGTAAGCTGGCGTGCCCTGTCGGCCCGGAAGTTGTAAAAAATAATTACATCTTCAGGCTCCACAACAGCCGTGGGATTACCTGCTTCGTCTACCACCACTGTAGGGCGCACAAATTCGTCAGTTACCTTCTCTTCATAGGATTGGGTTACAGCGGCAGAAGCGGTAGCTGCCATCAGCCCCTCACCGCCAACCATGGCCGTATAGGCCTTTTCAATTCTCTCCCACCTGTTATCCCGGTCCATGGCATAATAGCGGCCCATAACAGTTGCAATTTTGCCTACTTTCAGCTCCTGCATCCTGTCCTCAAGCTGCTCTATGTACTCCCGGGCATTGTCAGGGGGCACATCCCTCCCATCCAAAAAGGCATGGACATATACATTGGGCAGTTCAAATTGCCTGGCCATGTCCAGCAGGGCGAAAAGGTGTTCAATATGACTGTGAACCCCCCCGTCCGATAAAAGCCCCATCAGGTGCAGGCTTTTGCCTTTCTCCCGGGCGGTCCGGAAAGCCTTCACAAGAACCTGGTTTTCAAAAAACTCCCCTTCCCTGATTGCCTTGCTGATCCGGGTAAATTCCTGGTAGACTACACGGCCGGCTCCAATATTCAGGTGCCCCACTTCAGAGTTGCCCATCTGCCCTTCGGGCAGGCCAACAGCTTCCCCGGAGGCTCTCAGACAAGTGGAAGGGTAAGCCTCCCACAGCCCTGTAAAGTTTGGGGTATTTGCCCCAGCGATGGCGTTGCCCTCCGTGGAGCAGCTCATTCCCCAACCGTCAAGAATGGTTAAAATTACTTTTTTTGAGTCCCGCACGCTAACACCTCTCATCCCTTTGCCGCACGAGAAATTATACCTGCAAAACTTTCTGCTTTAAGGCTGGCACCGCCTACAAGAGCACCGTCGATGTTAGGCTGTGCCATAAGTTCTTCTGTATTTTCCGGTTTAACGCTCCCGCCGTATTGGATGCGAATTTTTTCTGCCGCATCCGTTCCCAAAAGGTCAGCCAAAACCTGCCTTATGTAGTTGATAACATGTTCGGCGTCCTTTGCGGAAGCTGATTTGCCGGTTCCTATTGCCCAAACAGGTTCATAAGCCACGACAATATCCTTTAACAGATTACTGTCTATTCCCTTTAAACCTTCAACCACCTGTTCCCGGCAGATCCTGTCAGTAACACCTGCCTCCCGCTGTTCAAGGGTCTCCCCTACGCACATAATCGGTGTAAGCTCGTGCTCCAGGGCTGCCTTAATCTTAGCATTAACAGTATCATTAGTTTCACCGAAATACTGGCGCCGTTCGGAATGTCCGATAATTACGTATTTACAGCCCGCATCCTTCACCATTACCGGTGAAATTTCCCCGGTAAAGGCACCAGAGGCTTCCCAGTGCATATTTTGAGCACCGAGTCCAATGCCCCACTTGGCACACTCGGCAGCAACAGCATCCAATGCAGTAAAGGGGGGACAGACAACAACTTCAACATTCTCAATGCCTTCAAGGGCCTTCCCCAACCCCTGTACCAGTGCTGCTGCATCCGCTCTGATCATATTCATCTTCCAGTTTCCAGCGATTATGGGAGTTCTCACTACCTACCACTCTCCCTGTTTATTTTTATTAGTGTGACCCGCACCGTGCCGTCATCCTTCTACAGCAATAATCTTTCAGGGTACTGCCGTACTGTTGTCATCCTGAGCGAGCGAAGGATCTTTTATGAAAGATTCTTCGTCGGCAGTGCCGACTCAGGATGACAGAGATAATAGCAATGCCGACTCAGGATGACCCATCATTGTCACCCTGAGCGTCAGCGAAGGGTCTTTCTCCCGCATTCACCAGCGTGTCATCCTGAGCGCAGCGAAGGATCTTTTATGAAAGATTCTTCGTCGGCAGTGCCGACTCAGGATGACCCATCATTGTCACCCTGAGCGTCAGCGAAGGGTCTTTCTCCCGCATTCACCGGCGTGTCATAGACTGAGCGCAGCGAAGGATCTTTCACGAAAGATCCTTCGGCAGTGCCGACTCAGGATGACAGAGAAAGCTGGCATTGCTGGCAAAGAACGACAGAGACAATGGCAATGCCGGCTCAGAATGACAGTCACCGAAAGTATTGCAGACTCAGGATAACAGGTACGGTCAGACCTGCCGCCGTTCACTCCCCTGGCCAGCAGATAAAACAATGTACGGAAACAAGGTTAAGAAGCGCCGGTCCGTGTCAACTTTGTTTCTATTTGTCCGTTAAAGCAGCGATACCGGGAAGCACCTTACCTTCAAGGAACTCCAGGGATGCGCCCCCACCCGTTGAAACATGGGTTATCCGGTCCGATACGCCTACTTTTTCTACTGCAGCAGCAGAATCGCCACCGCCTACAATGCTGGTTTCCACTTCTGCCACAGCCCGGGCAACAGCTTCTGTTCCCTTGGCAAAAACGTCTTCTTCAAAGACACCCATAGGCCCGTTCCAGACAACAGTCCTGGCCCTTGAGATCATCCCGGCATATTTCTCTGCTGTTTCCGGCCCGATATCAAGAGCCATCATTCCTGAGGGAACAGCATCCACCGGCACAACTTTACGCTCCGCATCGGGACTGATTTCACCGGCAGCAACTACATCCACAGGCAGTGCCAGTTCAACACCCCTGTCCTGAGCAAGTTTAATTATTTCCAAAGCATCCTCAAGCTTTTCTTCTTCCACTACAGACGCTCCCATATCGAAACCTTTGGCCTTCAAAAAAGTGTTGGCCATGCCCCCGCCGATAAGAATAAAGTCTACTTTCTCCAGGAGGTTAGTTAGGACGCCAATCTTGTCAGCAATTTTCACTCCGCCAATTATGGCTGCAAATGGACGCACAGGATCTTCCAGTGCTTTACCCATAATGGAAACCTCTTTCTCAATGAGAAAACCCATGGCAGAGGGCAGGTATTCAGCAACCCCCGCTGTGGAAGCATGGGCCCTGTGAGCAGTACCGAAGGCATCATTGACATAAATATCAGCCAGCCCAGCCAGCTGCCGGGCAAATTCCGGGTCATTTGCAGTTTCCTCCGGGTAGAAACGAAGGTTTTCCAGAAGGAGTATATCGCCTTCAGAAAGTGAAGCTGCTGCTTTCTCAGCCTCAGGGCCAACACAGGAATCAATTTTCTTGACTTCCCGTCCCAAAAGCCTGCTGAGCACTTCAGCAACGCTGTCCATCTGCAGTTTGGGGTCGCGCTTGCCCTTTGGGCGTCCCATATGGGACATAAGGATAACCCGGACCTGATTTTCAATCAGATAATTTATTGTCGGTAATGCTGCCCGAATGCGAATATCATTTGCCACTGCGCCATTTTCCAGGGGCACGTTGAAATCAACCCGGACGAGTACACGTTTTGACTTAACATCCAGGTCCTTAAGGGTCAGCTTAGGCATTATATCAACCTCCGTCTACAGGCCTTTTGACGCAATATAGCTGGCAAGTTCAACAAGCCTTACAGAATATGCCCACTCATTGTCATACCAGGAGATAACCTTGGCCAGGTTATCACCCATAGTCATGGTTAACAGGCTGTCAACTATTGAGGAATAGGAATTTCCGTTGAAATCCTTCGATACCAGGGGCTTATCAGTATAACCCAGGATTCCCTTCAGGCTGCCTTCAGAAGCAGCTTTCAAGGCCCCATTGACATCTTCTGCTGTAGCCTTTTTGCCTAATTCAACTACCAGGTCAACTACGGAAACGTTGGCTGTTGGTACACGAATGGCAAAACCGTTAAGCTTCCCTTCAAGCTGGGGCAGTACCAGCGCCACCGCTTTAGCGGCTCCTGTGGTGGTAGGAATGATAGATTCTGCGGCTGCTCTTGCCCTGCGCAGATCTTTATGAGCCTGATCCAAAATCCTCTGGTCATTTGTGTAGGCATGTACAGTAGTCATTAATCCCCGCACAATGCCGAACTCCTCGTCCAGTACCTTGGCAACGGGTGCCAAACAGTTGGTTGTACAGGAAGCATTGGAAATAATGTTGTGGGCAGCGGGATCATATTTGTCTTCGTTTACACCCATAACAATGGTAATGTCTTCATTCTTAGCAGGTGCCGAAATAATTACTTTTTTCGCTCCTCCGTTAAAGTGAGCGGAAGCTTTTTCCCTGCTTCTGAAAAGGCCTGTGGACTCAATTACAATGTCACAGCCCAATTCGCCCCAGGGAAGATTGGCAGGGTCCCGTTCACTCAGGACTTTGACCTCTTTCCCGTTTACGGTTATTGCATCGTCCTTGGCACTTACATCAGCGTCAAAAATGCCGTGAACAGAATCATACTTTAACAGATGGGCATTGGTGGACGCATCCGTAAGGTCATTGATGGCAACAACCTCAACCTCGGGCATGTTTGCTGCTGCACGAAGCACCAACCTTCCAATCCGGCCAAAACCATTAATACCAACTTTTACTGACAACACTGCTACCCCCTTCTAAAATGATAGCTCCCGGCAACCGGGCATAGTATCTTAGGCGTCTTTAGTATTTCAATAATATCTTATTCCTATTAATTGCCGGGAAAGCATAAAAAAAAGGACATACCAATATAGGACTCTTTTCTGTCCGGAGAGCCCTATTCCCTAATATAGATTACAAGATATTAGCCAAGTAGACAATACATGCCAGAAAAAAAGTCTTAAACAAAAATTTTCTTTGACTAATTTACGGAAAAATTGCATAATATATATTAACAGGTATTAGCACCAACTATTAACTTGAGGTGGTAAAATGTTGCCCTCCAATTATGAATATATCCCGGGAATTAAAACGGCTAATTTTGAACTGCCTTTTCCCGTAAATCTGGAAAACCTGAGCAGGTTTTTTCGCAAACAGAAAATGAAGACAAAAATACGCAAAGGCCAGCTTTGCGCCAATACCAACCATACATATATCCATGTTTCTCAAAACGGCCAAGTAAGGATTTATTCTTTTAAGAGGATCAGGATGTCGTATTTCTGCAAGAGGATTGCCGGCTTCAGAGATGACAAAAACACTCAATAAAACAAGTCAGTCTTCCGGGACCCGATTGGAAGCATTGGATGGCAAGCACTTCATGGGCCAGCAGGCAGTGGTAGGCTCTTTGCTCCTTCATGGCTGATTTGTTACACAGTATTTTGAAAAGCATTATTTCCCGGTGCGATTAAAAGCACCCTGACCCAGCACCCGCCTGGGGAAGGGTGCTTCTCCTTATTTCCCAAAAATAAAGCGGTGGCGGCTTACCCTCCAAATCCAAACATACAACAGCAGCAGAATGCTTAATACTGCCGCAGTGACTGCCGCAACGGTAAACTGACCGGGATAATAGAGATAGGGGTGGATACCCACAATATAATCCAGGTAGTCACCAACACCAAACCACAGGGCAAGCAGAATTAAATAACCCGGCGGAACATAGAGGTGGCGAATGTAGACCCACCCCTCCAGGGCCATTCCCAGGTGGGACAGAAAGAGCAGGGAGACAATAATTGTCGGGGTGCCCCCGGCAACCCAAAAGTCCAGGATTACCACAGCGGCCCAAATGCCGAACTTGATTACCCCTGTATATGCAACAAGCTGAAGGAGTCTGTTATTGTACCCCAGTAGAATGCCCGTCAAAGCCAAGGCAAAAAGAGTAGTTGAAAAAGGGCTGTCAAAAGTAAACAGCCACAAGTGAACCGGGGTTGCCTCAAGCTGTCCGCTATACCAATAATAGCCGTAAACGGAACCTAAAATATTGATCACTATTAAAACCTTTAAAAACCACCGGCGAAAGGGATTGCGGAATAAAAGGTCAAACACGGCCTTACCCTCTTTCTGCGGAAAAATCACCTTTGTCTTGTTTATCGGAACTCTTTCGAATTTCTCTAATAGGTATCCCTCCAACAAAACTT
>LFRM01320154.1_pt1 | contig 22862 bp, 17 predicted proteins | sample 618341 | NCBI WGS metagenome assembly LFRM01 (sample SAMN03654438, study PRJNA283298) | anaerobic digester metagenome | isolation source: pool of bioreactors CSTR01a, CSTR02a, and CSTR03a thermophilic anaerobic... | place: Denmark: Kgs. Lyngby | collected 2014-05-21 | reverse complement strand
ACCGATAGCGGCCGTCATTGCCCAGTATGTGAACAGCCTGAAGCCCATTGCATCTGCGCCGAGCAAGCGCTCAATAGCGGTGACGGCATCGCCCGCGTACGCCGCGAAAGCAAAGGCCGTGGCGGTAAGACAGTGACGACTATTCAAGGTTTATGCCTTACGGCAGGGGAGCTGAAAACCCTCACAGCTGCCTTGAAAAAACGCTGTGGTTGTGGTGGGTCATTAAAAGAGGGGGTGATTGAGATTCAAGGGGATCAGGTTGAGTTGCTGCTGGAGGATTTGCGTAAGCGAGGGTTTACGGCGAAGAAGTCGGGTGGGTGAGATGTGCGTGCCCGCTATGATGCTCATGCATTCACAACGGTATGTTTCTTACTGCATGTGTGAGCAGTGAGCTCCTGCATCACAGCGAACAGGTGTTGTCGCTACAGAAGATGTTGCTGGGTACTTAGATGGATTAGGTGGTGTGGCTAACAGTGAAATGTGGGTGATCACGCTATTGCCCAATGCTTGCACAGGTTCAGGCCAGTCGTACTGATTTGCATACCAGCCACTGACAACAAATAAGAACACTATGGCTTTTTGCATGGCTACATTCCTTTGTATAGTTATATCGAAGTTAAATTTAGCTGGATTGTATAGAACGCAAGCGTAGCTGGGTAGTTTTTTAGCAGAGTATCCTTAGTCTGCTAAAGGTTAATGAATGAGTTGAAATCCTAGTCCCACGGCCGTAAATCAACGATAGCTATGATTTCAGTAGTGTCTTTGCGCATCAGTACCACCATATCCTGCTTGTTGGCGCTGAGTGGTAGCCAGGCGTCTGCGCTGGGGTATTTGGCTAATGTTGCTTGAATCGTTTGGGCTGCATTGTTTGCAGAGAGTGCTGGCAATTCTAGCAGGCGGTTTTGGATAGCTGCTTGTTGCGAATCAAGCGACTGGTACAAATTAGGGCGCTGGGCAATATCCACACCAGCAAAAACTGACTCCATTACAATGTCATTTTTCTCTTCAGTATCGCTTGGATTGACCGCCGCGACCCATTGTGGGCCCAGTAAAGACGGCTGGCGATATGCGCTGTCTGCTTGATCAAGTTTACGCTGATCAATATCTAATACGCGCACCAACTCAAAACGATCAACGGCAAATACCAGCCAAGCGGGGCGGCCTTCGGCGACCGTCCATAGACCGTAACCGAGAGCAGAGATTTGCAGCACAGCAATCACGGTTAAATCCATAATCAGGGTTTTTTTGCCGACTTTATAGACTAGAAGAGTTAATAAGGGACCGAGCACCACATCGACAGCTAACAGAAGAAGAAAAATCTGCGTGACGCCGACCGCCGTATGCAGAGGGGTCGGATACCAGAGATAGAAAACCACTGCGATCACGGTTAAAGCGATCAACGCGGAAATTAGCAAGTGTAGGGTAAAGGCTTTAATGCGTGGGTTCATAAAGGGCTACTTCAAATACAGATGGTAAAGATACAAAATTCATCTTAGGGTAAAAAACGACAGTTGGCAGGGACATAACGAAAAGCCGCTGCTGAATCAATAGCGCAACCCCAAACAATCGGTGCGCTTGCTGTCATCGCAGCAGAAGGTATACCGCCAGTAACTGTGCCGCTACCGGGCGTGAGTAATAGCGCTGTGCCTAATAGATTCTGCAGGTCTGCTGCATAGCTAATGCTGATACGGCCTTCAGGCAAGGATATTGCGCTTGTATTAGCGATAGCAGCGATGGCGATACTGGCCACGTATTTAGAGGGCGTAAATGTGTAGTTGTATGAGGGGCCGACAGAAGGGCCGGTACCACTATAGGCAGCAATGGCAGCGGTTCCACTGCTTGCAAGAGTTTCAGTAACTGCAAATTTTGCGGCAGCGGCTAAGATTAAGCCTTCCGAAACTCTACTGCGTACGGTGTAATCCTTGTAAGCAGGTACAGCAATGGCTGCGAGTAGGCCAATGATGGCGATCACAAGCATCAGTTCGATTAAAGTAAAGCCTTGATAGTGTTTTGAATAAGTGTACATAGGAGGCTCATTCTTAACGCAAGTTAGGCTGGATATAAAATAATGTATTTTAAATGTACAACGCCCCGTGATTTCACGAGGCGTTGTTTTTATGCTGCTAGAGCCAATAATTAGCTATTAACGGCAGTTGGCAGGGGCAAATTTGGATTGTAATAAACCTGCTGGCACGTTATTCATACCGCTAGCGTTAGCAGCAGTTTGTGCTGCTGACGCACATGCCCAGTCAATCGCACCAGTAGTTCCAGCGGTTATCGCAGCGGCTAAAGTAATACTTGTGTTAGCAGCAGCGGTGCGCACATATGGAGCCAATCTTATTGTATTTTGAGTTGCAGCTACACCAACGGTTGCTGGGTTGTATGTGATAGTAATTACACCAGTAGCAGGAGTCATAAGCACGCTGCTTACATACTTACTATTAGCGCCGGTATTAGCACTTTGAGCGTTCCATGTGTTTATTACTCGTGTAAGATCATCTGCTGAAGCAGAGCCTTCTGAGGCAATCATAGCTTTTGCTGGTGCCGCAAGGCTTAAACCCTCGGTTATGCGCGCACGAACAGTGTAATCCTGATAAGCAGGCAAGGCCACCGCAGCCAAAATACCAATAATCGCAACAACGATCATTAACTCAATGAGGGTAAAACCCTTTTGCATTTGTGCTTTCATAATGAAGCTCCATTTATTGAATAGAAAGGTCATGTGACCTGTATGTAATATAGCAAAGCGCGTGCCAAGTGTTGTTTTTTGTTGGTTTTGCAGTGCTTTATTACGACTGCGGTTTAAGCTTAGCAGGTTGCTAACTGCTTATAGCGCCTATTTCTCCAGTGTTTACGCGGTTATTGCGGTTGTTTGTGTCTCGCACTATAAATTCTGGCCCGCATGCCGAACGCTCATTGAGGGCGAGTTGACGGCATTATATTTGGGTCGTTAAACCCCTGTTTTTTGCGTGGAGTTGTCACAGAGTGACACTTTTTGTCACTTCCTGTCAGCTTGTGTTTGTTAACACTATTTTTCGGCGGGCCGATGGATAGTGTCGTTATTGCTAGAGTTGGCTCTTAGGTGCTTTTAGATCAGGTGCTGCTGTGCTTGGCTGCGCAGTATAAATGCAGCCCAAGAGCCTCTGTTACGCATGCTGCAGAGATCACAAAAACCAGCCATCCCGCCTGCAAATCCCGGCTAAACTAAGGTAATCTTAACCACATATTTATCGCCGCCCATCCTTCACTATTCCCGCCATAGCCTGGAGCTCAGAGCAACACTATGTCTCATTTACTGCGCATCATTATGATCAACGGCCACCTGCAAGGCATCGTTGAGCTTGATCTCAATGGCCACACCAATATCTGCGGCACCAATGCCTCAGGGAAAACCACGCTGCAGCGTTTGATTCCGGTGTTTTATGGTGAGCGGCCGAATAACGTCGTGCCGAAAACGCGGAAAAAATTCGACCAGTATTACCTGCCGCACAGCGACTCATATCTAATCTACGAATACCGTCGCGAAACCGGCACAACTTGCCATGTCACTATCACCCGTAAAAAAGACGATGGCATCAGTTACCGCTTTATTAATAGTGCCTATCGCCCTGAGCTTTATCTAAGAAGCAACGCCGAAGGCCAAGCGCAAGCGCTGAGCTATCAAGAATTTACCGCGCATTTACGCCAGCACAGTATCGAGTACTCCAATCTGGTCGATACCATTAGCGAATACCGCAGCATTATTCAAAATGACTTTAGCCTGTTAACCGGCAGCTTGCCGCGAGCCGAATCGACGCGCCTGCGGCAAACCGCGTTGCGCTACAGTCTGGCGGAAAATCCGCACCGTTTACGTCATATCGAAAAACTGGTTTCAGCGGTGCATGCCAAAGAAGGCAAGATGGACACCTTGAAAACCATGCTGGCGGCGATTTTTGAAGATGAAGGGGTGGCGCTACCCACCACGAAAATCAAAAGTACCCAAGTGCGCGAGTGGCTGCAGCACGTGCGCCAATCGGCACGACTCAGCACTTTGCAACGTGATATGCAGGGTCTGGCTCAGCAAGTCGACAGCCTAAATGCTATTGAGCAGAATCTGTGGCAGTTGCAGCCTTTATTGCTCAAAGATGCCGGTCAACTGGAGATCAGTTGCGCTGACCAAGAGGCCGAGATCAAACGAGCCAAGCGCCAGACCGCTGAGCAGGAGCAGCGTTATCGCAGTGAGCAACATGCGCTCAATAGCAGTGCCAGCCAAGTCAGCAGTCAGTTGGACCATGTCGAAGCAGACCTGAATCATATCGAGAACAGTCACAGCGATTTTAGCCAGCGCGATATGCCGGGTCTGGAGCAGGCGGTCAATCAGTTGCCCAGTTGGCGCCTTGAGCGTGATGAGTTGGACACCCATTTGCAGTTGCTGCGTGAAGCGGAAGGCGGCTCAAGGCAGCGCTTTGATGCGCGTAAATTAGAATTGAGCGAGCGACTTGATGAGTTTGTTGAGAACAGCACGCATCAACAGCAAAAAGTTCGCGATCAAGAGCAGGCCTTGCGTCAGCAGCAAGAGGTGCAAAAGAACCAGTTAGAGCACGAGCAACAGCAGCGGCGTCAAGTACTGCAGGCTGAATGCCAAGATCAACAAAATGAGATATTCCAGCTGCAGGCCGAGGTTAAAGCGCGTCTGGCGGTGTCGCAGCTGAGCCCTGAGGAGCAGCTGGAGCTGGCCGCAGAGCAGGCGCGGATTGAAGACATTCAGCAGCAATTAAGCAATCAAAGCGATGTGCTTGAGCAGTTACGTGATCAGTATGAGCAAGGTAAAACCCTGCAAAATGCTCATTTAAACGAGATTGAGCAGCAACGCAAAAAACTGCGTCAGGCCGAACAACATTACAATCAACTGAAACGCCAACAAGCACCAACTGATGGCAGTCTGCGCCAGTTTCTGCAGCAGCAAGTCGCGGGCTGGCAGCACACTCTGGGTAAAGTGCTGCGTGAAGACTTACTCGAACGCGGCGATTTAGCACCGAGCCTGAATCCAGCTATCGTCAGCGTGAGCAGCCAGGGCGTCAGTGATGAGGCGCAACTGTTTAATTTGCGCCTGGATCTCGCCGCAATTGAGCTGCCGCCTTACGCACAGGATGAGCAGGCGCTATTGACCGCGATTGCGCAAGCGCTCGATACGCTGCATGAGGCTGAGCAGTTATTGCACAGCCTTGCAGAGGCGCAGAAAGTTCACAATGCCAACAGTCAGCAACAGCAGGCCCGCCTGCAAAAAGCTCAGCAGACTCGCGATCGCTACCGTGAAGATTTACGTTTTGCCCAAGATTCGCGTCAGCGTTTAATTGAACGCCAGCAGCAGTTGCAGCAACAGCGCAAACAGAGTCTGCAACAGCAGCAGAGTGACTTGGCGCAGCAGTTGGACAGCCTGAAAGCCCAGCAACTTACCGCTTTAAAAGAACACGACAGTGCCTTTAGAAATATGCTGCTGGAGTATCAAGCCGATTGGCAGCAAGCGTTGCAACTGTTACAGGAAAAAATCCAGCACTACAGTGCCAGTATCAGCGCCAAGCGTCGTGAAACTGAGCTGCAAGTGCATGAGTTGCAAGTGGCGCTGGAGGGCGAGTTGCGTGCGCAGGGTATTGATCCACAGACCCTTAAAGACACTGAGCAGCGCTTAAAAGGTATTCGTCAGCAGATTACCAATACTGAGTCGCGCAGCAATGAGCTGGACGACTATCGACGCTTTTTACGCGTCGATTGGCACGTGCGCAAGCCTGAATTGCTGGCGCAGGAACATCAACTCAAACAAGAAAAGCTGAGTTTAGCTGAGCAGCTAAAAAACCTAGAAAAGGCCTTTTTAGAGCAACAAAAAGCTGAATTAGTGGCAATCAAAAACAGCGAGCAGCAGTTGGATGGCCAGCGCAAACTGTTAGAGCAAATCCTGCCCTTGTTGAAACAACTGGAGCAATTTCCCGCACCCGCCGAGCTACAGGACAGCCTCGCGGCGCACAATACCGGCGATTACGCCGAGCGCATTGAGCGGACGCGGCGTGCCTTGCAAGATAAGCAGCAGCTGGATGTGCGAGTGAAAAACGGTTTGTATCTGTTTGAGCGCGAGTTGCTCAGCGATGCCAGTGCCAACTTCACCGATATTTGGGCCAGTCAGCAGCAACGTTTAGGCCTGAGTTCCAGCCCGCAAGAATTGTTGGGCGCCTATCAAGAAATGCTGCAGCTTTTGCAAAACCAACAACAGAACTTGCTCGCTACTGGACGTAACTACGGTGCCGATTTGCAAAGTTTCTTTACCGTATTTAGTGATCTAAATCGGCGCATTAGCGCGCAAAGTCGGCGTTTAAGTGAGGAGGTCAGTGAGGAGTTTGTGCTGGAGGGGATTAGTAAATCCGAGGTGAAAATCCAGTCGACCATTGATGAGCTGGGCTTTTGGGGGCCGCTTAAGCGCTTTTCTAAACTCTACAGCCAATGGGAGCAAGATTTTGAGCGCTTGCCCAGCGAGGCCTATTTGGATGCGCTGGGTGATGTGGCAGAATTATTGCGCAGCGATCAGCAGTTCACCTTTGAAAGTCTGCTGCGCTTAGAGTTGCATCTGAATGAAGGCGGCACTGATCTGGTGATTCGTAATGATCGGCAGTTGTTGGAGTCCTCCAGTCACGGTATGGCCTATTTGATTTTGTGTAAATACTTGCTGGCTTTTACCCGTTTATTGCGCGGCAAAGCGCAGGTGACTATCCATTGGCCGATTGATGAAATCGGTACTTTGGCCTATCACAACGTAGAAAAACTATTTAAGGCCTGCGAAAACAACAATATCTTTATTGTCGGTGCGTTTCCTAATCCAGAGTCGGATGTGTTGGGCTTATTTAAACACCGTTATCTGATTGAAAAAGACAGCCGCAAAGGTGCGCTCAGTCAGCTGAAACGTATTGAGCCTAAGCTCAGTCGGCTGGCGCAACGCTTACAACAACACCGCGCGGAGGCCGCACAATGATGATGCAATACAGCCATTTACTTGAGCAGCTGTTGGCCGGTGGTTTTATTTGCGAGGTGACTGACAGTCAGGGTTTTCGTCATTTGCAGGATGAAGAGCAGCGCGCGGCGCTTGATCAATATCTGCGCCCGCTCAATCGCCGCTTGGCCAGTAATCCCGAAGGTACAGTGTGGTTTTTAGCCTGGCGCGAATTGACCGCAGACTTGCGTGAGCAACTTTCGCAGCAGTTTAAAGAGACCCTCGACAGCCTGATCCCGATGTTAAAACTCTTGCAGCTGACCCAAGAAACTTTGGGCCATGAGAATGTGTTAACCGCCAACGATATTATCAATCGGCATGATCTGGCCGCACGGATTGAAAACAATCCCAGTCTGCGTGAGCAATTGCAGGCCTTGGTGCAAACGCGCTTTTTCCAATCGCAAAGTGAAGATGTGGCGGGGCAGCTTAAGCAGGTTTTTGATCGTTTACGCAGCCATGGTTATTTGCATCAGCCGCATAAAGATCGCCATCATTATGTGGTCACTGGCAAGATTGATTATCTGATTGATCTGACCCGCTTTATTCGCGAAGAAGAAAACATTTACATTGACGAGGACGTGCCGCCCAGCCAAGAGGATCTGCTGGCATGAGTACTCTGGATTACCACAGTGAGGCGGTGAAGCAAGGTATTGAACGGCTGAAACTGCTGGGCAAGTACAGCGAGCTGTTGATGCAGAACTATTACGGTGCTGAGTTGGATGAAGCACAGGCTGGCGCACGGGTGGTTAATCAGTTACTCGAGGCCAATATTGTTTGGCGGCCGGATGAAGAGTCGGGCTTAAAACTCACCGGCCCGGTGCGTGAGATGATTGTGCACTTAATCGCCGATGAGCAACGGCGTAAAGTCAATGCTGAAGTGGGGGAGTTTCTGCTGAATATCCGCCTGCTGGTGGGTAAGATCAATGACGCCGAGCATAAGGGTAATTATCAACACAGCACCTATTTGCAGGCCCAGCTCAGCCAAGAAGTGGATGATTTAAACAGTCGGATTGCCACTGGGATTGATAGCTTATGGAATCGTTTGCATACCGATTTTGCTTTTGTCAGTACGGTGCAAGAAAAAATCCACGAAAACGAAAAAGCCCACAGTGAAGTGTTGCGTTGGCTGGATGGTTTACAGCTGATTGATTTTAAGGAGTTGATTGCCTTTGCTGGCAGTAATGGTGGCTTGCGGCATGTGTTAGTGCGTCAGTTGCAAGGCCAGGTCAGCGTGCATTTTAGTAGTTTGCGCGAAGTACAGAAGCGTCTGAATGAACTGATGGCGCGTTTTCGTCAGCAGCAAGCGCGCAATCTGTTGGTGCGCGGCATGCTGCAGTTTTTCCAGCAAAAGCCAAATTTTCAGCCCTCAGATTATGCCCAGCGCAGCCATGTGGTGGATTTGGTCAATCAAGCCGCGGCGTTACTGCCCAGCGCTTCGATTGCCTTAGATCGCCATCAAGATAAACATGCCATGCAGCAGCTGCTGGTGCAGTTGCCGGCGCGCCATCAGCCGCGCGCCGATCTGCCCAGTGCCGCGCAGCCGCTGGCTTGGCAAGAAGATGAAACTATTCTGGCCAAGCGTCGTGCATTACATGAGGATGTGGTGTCCTTTTATTTAAGCGTGCTGGATCAACAGCAGAGTCAGAGTGCCTTGGCGTATTTGGCCGATGCACAGCTGCACTGGGATCCGGAAATCTGGTTGTATCAAGTGATTGCGGAGTATCAAGGTTTGGCCAGCAGCGATAAAGCTGCTTTTCGTTTGCAGTATGATGAGCAGGTGGCTGGGGTGTTTAATCAGGTGCTGCTGATTGCCGATGTGCAACTGCAATTACTCAGTGAAGGAGTGGGCGCATGAGTGTCGATCTAGGACAAAACGTACGCGGCGTATTGCAGCGCGTGCAGATAAAACTGCAGCAGGATGCCTGTGTTCAGCAACCGGCTAAACAAACCAGCATGCAGGTGTTACGGACGTGGTGTATGCAGCATGGGATTGAGACCCAGCCGTGGTTTAGCACAACGAAGGTGAACTTTGATCGCCGTATTCTCGCGCGTATCGAGCAAACCCTTCTTGAGCTGGGTTTGCATCGCCTTGATGAGGATATTCAGCAACAAGATCGTTTTCAGCAAAGTGATAGCAGCCGCGTTGAGCATAAAAGTCTGGGCCACGCGCCGAAAGATCGACGGGTGTTGATGGCACAGGCCAACTGCGGAGCGTATTTCCCTGACTGGGTGAATGCCTCACCCAGTCAGTGGGTGATGGACATTGATTGGCAAACCTTGCAGCTCAGTGTCTTTCCGAGTCTGCTGGTGGTGGAAAATCTGGATAGTTTTTATCAGTACTTTGCCCATCATCCGCAGCGCTACACACTGCCGGATTTGGCGCTGAATGCCTTGGTGATCTATCGCGGCGACGGTTTGGAAAGTCGAGCGCGTACAGCCTTGGTTGAGGCTTATGCCGCCACAGGTCGGCCGCTGATTTACTTTGGTGACTATGATAGCGCGGGTTTAAGTATCGCGCTGCATGGGGCTTATACGCATATGCTGTTGCCCAGTTTGACTCACCTGCTGGCGCATGCTGATGATAGTGCCCAGCCAGCAGAGCAGTTGCATATCGCCGGCAGCATTGCGGCATACGCTGAGCAACTGCCTGCGCAACATCCTTTGATCGGCTATGTGCGGCATAACACGCAACGGCAAAAAGGCCTGCGCCAACAGGCGTTTCAAGGGGTGTTGGAGAGTGTGCCGCTGAGGTAGATCGGCCTTGTGCTTGTAGGGTTTGTGCGATGATTGGCATGGTCGGCTCTTACCGTGGGCCGGTTTTTCGCTGTTGTATGGGCTAGGATCTGGCGCATACAACATCAGCGTGCCAGCAATAAGTTGCCCTCAATCGGGGTGAATTTAGAGGCGGCACGAATCAAGGAAAAAGCGGTAAACTCGGCCACACCGAAGACTTCAGCCTTAACCTCGTACAGTTGTTGCACGCGCTCGAGTAAAACGGCAAAATCGCCATCTCCAGAGGCGAGCACTAATACATCGGCTAAACCGGAAAATTCCATGGCGTCCACCGCAATCCCTACATCCCAATCACCTTTGCGGCTGCCATCCCCGCGCTGTACGTAAGGTTTTAATTTCACTTCAAAACCAATGGCGCGCAAAATATTCTGAAATTGTTGTTGTTTGGCATCGCCTCTATCGGTGGCATAAGCAATGGCTTTAACCACTTCACGCCCAGCAGATACCTCGCGCCAAAACTGGTTGTAATCAAATCCCGTAGAAAATCCTTGGCGTACCGTATGATAAATATTTTGCACATCGACAAGAATCACAACACGTTCCATTACAAACTCCATAAAAAGTAATATAGTGCACAAAAACACAGAGACAACCCATGCAACTCCTGATTAAAGGGTGACCTTATGTACCTTTTCACTCATAATTAAAACTATATAGACATAAAGGGCCAATTAACCTGTCTGCCATTTATCCTGCACAGCACACGCCAATCTACGCTGTCATCGCAGCCACTGCCATAGCAAAGCCCTTAGCATTAAATTAATTGATTCGATCACACAGGTTTAAAAACGTATGACGCTGTACTTAGCTTCCACATCGCCCAGACGCCGTGAACTATTGTCGCAAACGGATCTTAAGTTCTCGGTGCTTGATATCGCTATCGATGAGACGCAACGTCGCAATGAGTTGCCGACCGCCTATGTCGAGCGTCTGGCTAAAGAAAAAGCCTTAGCGGGCTTTCAGAGTGTGCAAGAGGATGAAAATGCTATCGTGCTGGCAGCCGATACCATTGTTGTGCTTGAAGACACTATTCTGGGTAAGCCCAGCAGTCAGAGCCAGGCTCAGGATATGTTGCGTTCATTGTCAGGTCGTTCACATGTGGTGATGACGGCGTTTGCAATCAAAACCGCAGAGCAAATACGTGTACAGCGGGTCAATACCACGGTGTTTTTTAGATCCATCACCAGCAAAGAAATCGAATGGTATTGGCAGACCGGCGAGCAGCAAGATAAGGCCGGCGGGTATGGTATCCAAAGCAAAGGCGGCATCTTTGTCAGTACCTTATCAGGCAGCTACAGCGCGGTAGTGGGCCTGCCTTTAGCTGAAGTGGTTGTCGCCCTGCAAAACCTTGGTGTGTATCCCGAATAGGCACTGTGTATTCGCTTGTGACTGCATTGCCGTCACAAGCGCCCCGATCAGCCAGCGGTCAATTCATCAATAGCTGGCGATGCCTGCAATATATCTAAGTAGCCCACATCTAGTTGTTTCTGAGAGTCGACTTTGCGCAAGCGTGCTTGTCCATCGGCCGATGGCTTGTGTCTGTTCGGTTTTATTGGTGCGGTTGGCAGTAAAGTGGTCTGTGCACCAGGGTGGCTGTTGAGTGGCCTAGGGGTGCTTGGCCGCAGTCGCAGGTCCGGCCAGCTTCTAACCTAGGGTATTTTGAGGGTTAGATTTAGGTTGTTATTGGTTGGTTTTTCATCGAATTGCAGGCAAAAAAAAGGATGCCGATTAGGCATCCTTTTTTGTAGCGCAGGTACAGACTAGGCGTGTGGCTTGGTCTCATCCTGCTCGGCAGCAGGCGCGTCATCATGTTTTGAAGACTGCGTCTGTTTGGCTGCTGTTTGATTGTGCTCAGTTTCTGCAGGCACTGCAGGTGAACTTGGCACGTCTTGCTTGGTTGCGACTGGCTCAGTTGGTGTGACAGAGGGCTCAACAACAGGCTCAACCGGCGCAGCGATAGATTTAACATCTGCTACTGGCAGCTCAGCTTGTACTGCTGGCGCTACTGCCGCCTTTGGTGCCGCTGTTTGAGCCGCTTCGGCTTCACGTGCCAAACGCTCTAAACGACGACGCTCACGCGGATCATTCGAGGCGCGACCAACAGGGCGAGCAGGTTGTTGCGCGGCTTTGTCAGCCACGGTTTTAGCTGGTGCTGGGGTTGCTACAGCTTCGGCCTTAACCTCTGACTTAGCGGCCACTTCGGCGACAACTTCAGGTGCTTTGGCCGGCAGGCTCGCTGTGTCGTTGGACACTGCTGGCTCTACTTTAGCGACTGGCTCAGCTTTAACAGGTTCTGCTTTAGGCTGTGCCACAGTTGCGGCAGCTTTCTGTTCAACGATTGGCGCTGCAGCTTTAACCTCGGTAACGGCCTCGCTGACTGGTGTGACAACAACAGATTTCTCCGCCTGCTGTTGACGCACTGGGCTTGCTTTAGGCATTTCAACCGCGACAGGCGCAGCTGATGGCTCAGAGATTTGCAGCAGCGGCTGATCCGCAGAGAGCGACACTGTTTGCGCAGGATCAACCATGGCGACAGCACCACGGCCAGCAGCGGCATCCACTACAACAGGCTTCACATCCGTCGTTGCAGGCACTACAACAGCTGCCGTGGCAGGCAGTGTTGGGGCTGTGCGGACTGGTGTTTTCTCAGTTACGCCTGCATCCGTTACGGTCTCGACAGGCTGAGCTGTTGATTCTGTTGGCGCGGGTGCATTCTCAGCTGAGCTGTCATCTATTGCATTGCCATCCACATCCACTTGCTGACGCTCGCGACGGTTGCTGCGACGACGTTGACCGCGTGAACGGCGACGTGGGCGCTCTTCATCAGTACTGTTGTCATCTTGCGCATCGTTTTGCTCTGGCAAGTTGCTTTCTAGCTCATCCGTTTCCGTCTCTAAAGTTGGCTTCGGGTGTGGCGCGCGCTCTTGACGCTCAGGGCGGATCGGACGCTCATCAGTTTGACGTGGCTCACGCTGGGTACGCACTGGCGTTGGCTTGTCGTCGCTGCTTGATTCTTGCACCACTGGAGCATTGCGTAAATGACGCGGCTCAGGCGTTTCACGTGCAGGACGCAGTTCGCGGGTTGGACGCTTGCGCTCAGAACGATCGGCGCGCTCAGAACGATCCGCGCGTTCTGGGCGTGCAGGACGCTCTTCACGTTGTGGGCGCTCAGTGCGGCGATTGTCCGAGCTGCTATTAGAGGCATTGCTGTTACGGTTGCTTGAGGTGTTATCACGTGGCGCACTGTCACGCTCAGAACTGCTGTCACGTGTGGTTTCACGCGGCTTACGCTCTTCATCGCGGTTGTTGCGGGTATTGTCGCGACGGCTGCGATTTTGTGCTGCTGGGCGCTCAGTACGACGCTCGGTGTTACGGTTCGGCGTGCTGGCTTCACGTGGTTCTGGCTTAGCCACTGGCTCAGCTGGTGTTGCATCGCTGGCAAAGAAACTGACCAGTGACTTCACTAAGCCTTTAAGCATGCTTGGCTGTGCTTTGGCTGCCACAGGTGCAGGTGCTGGCGTTGCAGATTTTTCTGGTGGTGGCGCAGCACGCTCCGCGTTAGTGGTTTTTACCGCAGCTTCTTCGCGTACTAATGAACGGGTTGCGCTCACTGGTTGCACTTCTTCGGTTTCTTCTGGCGCCATTTCATAGCTGGATTGACCCGACAAGGCTTCTGGGCTGTCGTCACGCAAACGCATCACTTCAAAGTGCGGCGTTTCTAGATGGTCATCTGGCAGGATGAAAATGCGCACACGGGTGCGTAATTCAATTTTGGTAATGGCGTTACGTTTTTCGTTGAGCAAGAACGCCGCGACTTGGAAGGGCACACGAGCGCGCACTTCAGCGGTACGATCTTTCAGCGCTTCTTCTTCGATTAAACGCAGAATAGCTAAAGATAAGGACTCAACGTCACGAATAATGCCTTGGCCGTTACAACGCGGACAAACCACGCCGCTGCTTTCGCCCAAGGATGGACGCAGACGCTGGCGCGACATTTCTAACAAGCCAAAACGTGAGATACGGCCGACTTGTACGCGGGCACGGTCGGCTTCCAGGCATTCGCGCATGCGATCTTCAACAGCACGTTGGTTTTTTGCCGGGGTCATATCGATAAAGTCGATAACGATCAGGCCGCCAATGTCACGTAAACGCAGTTGGCGCGCGATTTCTTCAGCCGCTTCCAGGTTGGTTTGCAGTGCCGTTTCTTCGATGTCGCTGCCTTTAGTGGCGCGCGCCGAGTTAATGTCAATGGACACTAAAGCTTCGGTGGGATCTATGACTACCGCGCCGCCAGATGGCAGCTTCACTTCACGTTGGAACGCAGTTTCGATCTGGCTTTCGATTTGGAAGCGGTTAAACAGCGGTACGCTGTCTTGGTAGAGTTTGATTTTGTTGGCGTACTGCGGCATCACCTGACGAATAAAGCTTAAGGCTTCTTCTTGGGCATCGACGCTATCAATCAATACTTCGCCGATATCTTGGCGTAAGTAGTCGCGAATCGCGCGGATAATCACATTGCTTTCTTGATAGATCAAGAACGGAGCGCTGCGGCCATCGGCGGCTTCTTTAATCGCAGTCCACAGTTGTACAAGGTAATCGAGGTCCCACTGTAGTTCTTGGCTGTTACGGCCTAAACCCGCAGTGCGTACGATTAAACCCATATCAGCAGGGGCGTTCAGAGAGTTGAGGGCTTCGCGCAGTTCGTTGCGTTCTTCGCCTTCAATACGGCGAGAAATACCACCAGCACGTGGGTTATTTGGCATCAGCACCATATAACGGCCGGCGAGGCTGATAAAAGTGGTGAGGGCTGCGCCTTTGTTGCCGCGCTCTTCTTTTTCAACTTGAACGATCACTTCTTGGCCTTCAGTCAGCACGTCTTTGATATTAACGCGGCCGGTGCTTTCGCCAGTTTTCTTGAAGTATTCGCGGGAAATTTCTTTCAGAGGGAGGAAACCGTGACGCTCAGAACCGAAGTCCACGAAGGCGGCTTCTAAGCTGGGTTCTACGCGGGTAATACGGCCTTTGTAGATGTTTGATTTCTTCTGTTCACGTGCGCCTGACTCGATGTCGAGGTCAAACAAACGTTGTCCATCAACAAGTGCAACACGCAACTCTTCAGGCTGAGTTGCGTTAATTAGCATTCTTTTCATGGGGTACCAATATCTTCCGTGTTCACGGATCACGTAATTGGCACACTCGATCATTAGGGTTGGTGTCGGGGTCGCGCAGTTAAGTTAAATAGCTTAACCGTGTCTAGCGCACAAGGGTCATAAGCCGATGGCGCGACTGCGTCTCCAGTTGGCTGCAATATTTAAACTTGCTTGCAGCGCCTTTGTATCAGGAGGAGGAATCAGAGATTGGCCGCGGACGTGATGAAACGTCTGAATCAAAGCGTGTGGCTACGCAGGTCAATACTACTGTGCATCTCCACCCAACACATTTCCCTTTAATAAGTCGGGTGCCGCTCGGTGTGTTCGTGAGCGGGTTTATAAAAATACGATCGCAATGGTGCGTTCGCGGATTATGTTTCTCTACAGCTTTGGCTAAGTCGTGTGCTGCTTAGCGAGGTGGCTGTGACCTGTAACAATACTCAAACCAGATGAGGGTCAACGTTTTGTTTTAATTTGTTTTAGCGCCGGCTTTTATCTGACTGCTTTTGGCAGCCTTCAGAATATAGCAGTATGTGCTGTTTTCTTCAATAAATAAGTGGGTCAGGGCAGCGCTGTTTTATCTGGATGGCTTTTGTATTGAGGGTGCGGGTCTTGGCTGCAATTTGCTAAGTGTCGCGGCTGGTTTGTTGTTAACATTGCAGCATTGATGCTGGGCTACTTTTTGGATGTGTATAGTTATGACTAAGATGGATTCGCAAGCCGCGACCGGTGTGCAGTTACTTGAAGTGTCGGCAGGCCTAGAAGGGCAGCGCATTGATAATTTTCTGTTGGCGCGCTTAAAGGGCGTGCCTAAAACTATGATCTACCGCATTTTACGCAAGGGCGAGGTGCGCGTGAATAAAGGGCGGATTAAGCCTGATTATCGAATTAAAGAAGGCGATATCGTGCGCGTACCACCCATGCGCATGACTCAAGCCGATGAACCAGTGCCCTTGGCTAAGAGTTTGTTAGAACGTCTTGAGGCTGCGATTGTCTACGAAGATAAGGGTCTGATTGTTTTAAATAAGCCTGCCGGAATTGCCGTGCATGGTGGCAGTGGTCTGACCTATGGCGTGATTGAAGCCTTTCGCCAGATGCGCCCGCTGTGTAAAGAAATTGAGTTGGTGCACCGACTTGATCGCGACACCTCAGGTTTATTGATGATTGCCAAAAAACGCAGCATGTTGCGTCATTTGCATGAAGCCTTGCGCGGCGATGGGGTGGATAAACGTTATATGGCGCTGGTGCGTGGCCGTTGGCCGGCGTCGCGCAAACAAGTGGACGCGCCGTTGCAGAAGAGCAATGTGCGTTCCGGTGAACGTATGGTTGAAGTCAATCAAGAAGGTAAAGACGCTTTGACCTTATTTAAGGTGCTGCGCCGTTTTGGTGAGTTTGCCACCTTAATCGAGGCCAGTCCGATCACCGGTCGTACTCACCAGATTCGAGTGCATGCTTTATATGCAGGGCATGCGATTGCGGGTGACAGTAAATATGGTGATGAAGACTTCTCTAAAGAAATCCGCGAGCTGGGTGGTAAACGTTTATTTTTACATGCTTGTGATTTGCGTGTGACTTTGCCCGATGGCGAAGTATTGGCCGTGCATGCTGAGCCAGAAGAACAGTGGCAGGATGTGATTAAACAATTGGTCGATGGTTAAGGCTGTTGCTGTGCGTTTTTCGGTCGGGCTTGAGCTCGGCATGTTGCGCTAAAGGCGAGCCACAGTCTTGCGCATAGGCGATCGACAACGATGTTATACACATTTAAAAGATTTTTATATTCAGGAGAATTGGGTGGATAGGTTTAGGCTGTTGATTTTTGATTGGGATGGCACCTTAGTGGATTCGATTATGCGCATTATTGAGGCGATGCATGTGGCCTCTGATAGCTGCGCGGTGCCGCGTTGTACCGATGATGAAGTGCGCGCAATTATTGGTTTGGCCATGCCGCAAGCCTATGATGTGCTGTACCCTGAGGCGGATGATGCGGATTTAAAACAGCGCTTTATTACCGCCTACAGTGATGAGTATATTCGTTTAGAAGAGCAGCCCTCAGCGTTTTATCCGGGGGTGTTGGATGCGCTGGAGCAGTATCGCAGTGCTGGCTATCAATTGGCCGTTGCCACGGGGAAAAGCCGTCGTGGTTTGCACCGGGTGTTAAGCGGGCACAAAATGGTCGACTATTTTGACATCACCCGCTGCGCCGATGAAACGCGTAGCAAGCCCGATCCGTTAATGCTCCACGAGATTTTACAGTACTGCTCAGCCGCGCCACAGCAGGCTATTATGGTCGGCGATTCGCCCTTTGATTTGCGCATGGCTAATAATGCCAGAGTGCCGGGTGTTGCGGTCAGTTACGGTGCCCAGCCCTTGAGCGTGTTGCAGCAAGAGCGTCCGGTGTTAGCCATTGATCACTTTTCTGAACTGACCACTTGGTTGCAACAGCAGCCCAATACTTTACTTAAGCTTAAGGGAGCCTTGCATGACTGATAACTCAGGTGATCGCCCAAGAGATCCTTGGACTGATAATAGCCATATTGATAACTCGCCCCCTAGCGCAAAGGATTCATCGATGACTGATCACAATGTTGATAGCAAAACATGGAAGCTGCTGGAAAAAGCAGTACTCGCCAGCGTCAGTGAGCAACGTCGCTCACGGCGTTGGGGTATCTTTTTTAAATTACTAACCTTTACCTACTTAATGGGTATGCTGTTCTTTTTCTCACCGTTTGCAGGCAGTAGCAAAAGCGTAACCACAGGTGCACATACAGCGTTAATTGAAGTGCGTGGAATGATTGCCGATCAAGAGAGTGCCAGCGCCGATAACATTGTCAGCGCATTGCGTAAGGCCTTTGCCGATAAAAACACCAAAGGCGTTGTACTACGCATCAACAGTCCTGGCGGTAGTCCAGTCCAGTCAGGCTATATTTATGATGAAATTCGCCGCTTGCGCGTGCTGCATCCAGATACCAAAGTTTATGCGGTGATCAGTGATCTTGGCGCGTCCGGAGCCTATTATATTGCCAGCGCCGCGGATGAGATTTATGCCGATAAATCCAGTCTCGTCGGCTCGATTGGTGTGACTGCGGCCGGTTTTGGTTTTGTTGGTAGCATGGAAATGCTTGGTGTAGACCGTCGCGTTTATACCTCGGGTGAACACAAAGCGTTCCTTGATCCCTTCCAGCCACAAAATGCAGAAGAAACGAAATTTTGGCAAAGCGTGCTGCAAACTACGCATAAGCAATTTATTGCTAGCGTCAAACAAGGCCGTGGCGACCGCTTAAAAGATGCTGAGCATCCAGAACTGTTTTCTGGCTTGATTTGGACCGGTGAACAAGCGCTAGAGTTAGGCTTGGTTGATGCGCTTGGCAACAGCAGTTATGTAGCGCGTGAAGTGATTGGTCAAGCAGAGATTGTGGACTTCACCTTAGAAGAATCACCTTTTGATCGTTTTGCCAAACGGCTAGGTGCCAGCGTGGCGGAGCGTATCGCGATTCTGGCCGGCTTTAGTGGGCCGCAGTTGCGTTAAAATATAACGCTGGTTGTGAATTCAACACTCTCGGTTAAACGAGAGTGTTGGTATGACAGCGCAAAGGATGACGCTGGCTTTGTTTTATCGGATACGGGCACCTGCTCAGATGGCACCAATCTGGAAGCCGGTCGTTTCTATCGTGGCCTCGAAGAGAAACTGGCTATAGCGCAACGGGCTAGAAATAAAACCCAAGTTAAAACCATTCACGCCAAGATTGCTAACCGTAGAAAAGATGCGCTGCACAAGTTCAGCCGCGAGTTGGTCAACCGCTGCGGTGAAATCTATGTGGGTAATGTCAGTCGTTTAAAACTCGTTAAAACCAAGATGGCCAAGTCAGTGCTGGACGCTGGCTGGGGTCAATTAAAAACAATGCTGGACTATAAATGCGCTCACGCAGGCATTGTTTTTAAGGAAGTGAACGAGGCATACACCACCCAAACCTGTTCGCATTGTGGTAGCTTGCCCGAATCGAGGCCGAAAGGTATCGCAGGACTTGGAATAAGAGAATGGACGTGCAGTGGGTGCGGTGTCGCCCACGACCGCGATGTCAATGCGGCGCAAAACATTCTCGCGGTCGGGCATGGCCGTCTAGCAGTAGGAATTCCCGTCCTTTAGAGGCTGTCGCGAAAGGGGTAATACTGTAAAACGGATCACATTTCCATCTGAGAGCTTACCGTGTCGACAGCATGCATGCCCACGCCTGATGACAGGCAATTTGCGCTTTTTCAGGAATTGCCAGCCTCATCACCCCCGCCCCACCGAGTGACGACAACCTCATCAGGACGACGCTTCAAGCAGGGAGACGCTAAGGCCATTTTTTTGGGCATGATGCCACTTGAGGATCAGTTTTTTATGGGCTCACTGCTTGGGATGTCAGGGCTCATCCTGTCGATGACAGAAAAAGATTGTAACTACCCGGATGAGCGCAATTGAATCGTCCTGTCATCGAAATCGCCGAGCAACTATTTCATCATGGGCTATTAAATGATTTGCGACAGCCTCTTTAGGCCGGGGAGGATGTCAACTCGCTGTGTTTGTGGGTATGCGCGCCATATTGCCCTGCTTGCTGCAGCGGTTGCTGCTCTTGCAGTAGGCCGGACACAACTAGAAAGCTACCCCAGTCCAAATCATTGGATAGCAACGTCTCAACTTGGCGTGCTTCTGTTGAGCCAGACGGCAAAAATATAGCGCTATGGTAGGCTACCTGTTGCACGGGTAGGGCGTCCAATACAGGGCGCAACTCGGCAATGCTATGCCAGTGCGCACCGCGATAAGCACCTTGACCACCATTTTGGCCTTTTTCACGCCAGAGCAAACTGTTGCGATTGAGTAGGGCAATGGCAAAGCGTGAACTTGTCACCCGAACAATTTCTTTAATTGCCAAGGGCCAGTTATCGACAAAGCACAGTGCGGTAATCGATACGCTGCAATCGAAACTGTTCTCGGCAAAGGGTAGTGCTCGCGCATCGCTGAATTGATAGTGACTAAGAGGATCTTGCTGGCGAGCATAGTCGAGCCATTGTTGATTAATATCCACGCCCGTTACGTGAAGACCTGGTGTTTGCGCAAAGCGACGGGTAAACCATCCAGTACCGCAGCCGACATCTAGCAGACGTTCATTCGCTTGGGGTTTAAGTAAGTTAACCAATAGTTTCTGTTCAGTTGCACCAATCCATGCGCCACGCTCACTGGCATACCAGGCATCGTATGCAGCTGCCGATAGTATTGTCATGATTGCTCCCCTAATCGAGCTCAGTGAACTGCCTGCGGTTTAAACCTGTGCTCAGGCAGTGCTTTTATGTTGGATTAAACAGTTAAGAATTTCCTATCTTAATCTGTTTTTAATACTATTCAAGGACGTATACTGTTGCCTTGTAGTGGGGTTCAGTAGATTGTGTAAAAGTATTTAGGTGCAGGCCTTGAAAAGGTACAGAGCAGCCCCATCTTATAGTCAGGCAAGCAAGAAAGGGTGGTTGAGCAGTTAGCCTAGAAATAGATGATTGATCGACATGGCACCCGATTTAGTGTAAGATGCCTACTACCTTGTAAGTAACAAGTAACAGCTTGGGGCCGATTAGGATTCGACGCTGGTTGCGAAACTTTAGGTGCATGCCGAGTTGGTAACAGAACTCGTAAATCCACTGTTGCAACTTCTATAGTTGCCAATGACGAAAACTACGGAGCAACAGCTCTAGCTGCGTAAGCAGCCTAGCCGCTCCTCTGGTCGCTTCGGCGCCAGCAGTCACTAGAGGATGTCTGTAAACTCAAAGTGACTGTCAGATAGAACAGAATCGCCGCGTAGTACGTTGTGGACGAAGTGGCTAAAACTTACACAACTCATCCAAAGCACCCTGCCGATCGGGCGGCTGCGGATTAAATTAGTAGACACGGCTAAGCATGTAGTACCGACAGCGGAGTACTGGCGGACGGGGGTTCAAATCCCCCCGGCTCCACCAAATACACATCTAAAGACGTCCACGGACGTCTTTTTTTGTGCCTGAAATCCAGCAAATACGGGGCTTTCAGGTCTGTTGGTGTCTATGGGGATCTATCTGCAGCTACGTATTTATGTGCACCAGATTGTACACCACGGCAAAGGGTGGTATTTTTTGGTGCACATCAATGCGCCTCGGAGTCCCTCGACATGCCCCCTCGCACAACTAGACTGACAGAAACCAAAATCAAGCAGGCTAATCCTAAGGATAAAGATTACGCGCTAGGGGATGGCAATGGATTACAGTTAAGAATAAGAATCAACGGCTCCAAGCTCTGGATGTTTATCTATACACACCCTTTTACTAAAAAGCGTGTAACCATGGGGTTTGGTCCATACCCTGAAGTTTCCCTTGCTCAAGCTAGAAAGATGACTCTGGAAGCTCGGGAGCTCGTTGCAATCGACAAAGATCCAAAGGAAGAGCGCGAAGTTACCCGCTATCAACAGCGTGCGGCAACTGAGCACACATTAGAAAAGGTTGCAGAGGCTTGGTTTGACCTGAAAAAAGAGAGCGTCACGCAGCCTTATGCTGAAGATATATGGCGCTCACTCACTTTGCATGTGTTTCCAAATATTGGTGGTACGCCGATATCTAAACTTACAGCACCTATGGCTATTGATCTTTTACGCCCGCTTGAAGCTAAAGGCAGTCTTGAGACCGTTAAGCGTGTGTCACAGCGACTGAATGAGGTTATGACCTATGCTGTTAACTCTGGCTTGATACATGCTAATCCACTTGGCGGTATACGTGCGGTTTTCAAAAAACCTAAAAAGCAAAACATGCCAGCACTGAATCCTGACGAACTTCCTGAGCTAATGGTGGCGATTGCGAACGCTAGTATTAAAAGGACCACTCGCGCTCTTATCGAGTGGCAATTGCACACCATGACTCGCCCAATAGAAGCTGCTACCACCCGCTGGTCTGATATCGACTTCAATACGAAAATCTGGACAATCCCAGCGGAGCGTATGAAAAAACGCCGAGCGCATACTGTTCCGCTAACTGAGCAAGCCTTGGCTGTTTTGGATGCAGTGAAAGCATACAGCGGGCACCGAGAGTACGTATTTCCAGCAGACCGTGATCCTCGTACTCATTGCAATAGCCAGACGGCAAATATGGCTTTAAAGCGTATGGGATTTGCAGGGCGACTTGTTAGCCATGGCATGCGATCTATTGCCAGTACTACGCTGAACGAGAAAGGCTTTGAGCCTGAGTTAATTGAGGTGGCACTTGCTCACGTTGATAAAGACGAGGTTCGTAGCGCCTACAACCGTGCTGATTATATTGAACGGCGACGACCTATGATGGATTGGTGGAGTGAGCATATTCAGCAGGCTGCGACTGGTAGCTTGTCAGTGGCTGCGCTCAACGAGGCGCAGTTTAGAAAGGTCGTGTCTATCAGGGGCTAGGCAGTATTAAGTATTGACGTAGCTGCTGGATGTTAACGGTATTGTAAAAATGCCCCTCTTATTGAAGCTGCTCTATCTCACGTAGATAGTAATGGCGTGCCGAAATGATGCAGGCTTGGGCTGATTATTTAGATAAGCTAAGAGCTATCTTAGATTAGTAGTAGTTCAAGCGCATTGATGCAGAAAAGTGATACAGACCCTGTAAATAATTTTGAACTTAACGTTTTACTTTGCGGTTCTTATTCTTTTTGTTGTTTTTGCCGTCTCAGTTTATCCATGATGTGCTGAGTGTGCGGCTTGCTTCCTTGATTCAAAGTTTCCAATGGTTGTTCAGCTTCGGTGAGCTGACTGTGTTCTAACATAGTATGTGGCTAATTTGAAAAACGATTTATTCTAGTTCTTATAGGGTATACCCCAAAAGAACTAGTGTTTTAGAGGGTAAAGAACCTTAAGAAACCACTTGTAACAGAC
>LFRM01248013.1_pt1 | contig 22919 bp, 24 predicted proteins | sample 618341 | NCBI WGS metagenome assembly LFRM01 (sample SAMN03654438, study PRJNA283298) | anaerobic digester metagenome | isolation source: pool of bioreactors CSTR01a, CSTR02a, and CSTR03a thermophilic anaerobic... | place: Denmark: Kgs. Lyngby | collected 2014-05-21 | reverse complement strand
AAAACCACAAAACAAGCCCCAGGCTATATCATCGTATTATTGATGCACGATGCTGGGCATCTACCGAATTCACCCAAAGCTCTCCAAGGAATTATTGACTATTATAAAGAAAATGGCTATGAGTTTGGCATTCTGAAATAGAATTTCAAAACTGCAAAAACCGCAAAAACTATAAAAACCATAAAAAACATAAAAACATCAAAAATCAGAACAAATAATAAAAGCCGCCCTTCAGCTGAAGGGCGGCTTTTATTAAAGTGAATTAATTTAATTGTTCTTTCACGTCAAGTGGATTTAAACTACCAATCGGAGCACGGAAAAAGAAGTTTTTCTTATTTCCGCAATCCTCACAGACACAAGATGTAACGTTAGATGGCGTGCCATCTTCAATGTTAAAGCCTGATGATTCTGTAATATAGCTCCCGCCGCAAATGTTGCAGGGAGTGTTATTTATGATGATGAACTCACTTTCGATGTATTCCATAATTTCTTTTACGTTCATTGTGTTTACCTCCAATGGGGTTATGGTAAGATTCATTGCTTATCCTACCATTGTGAGTTACTAATTGCAACCAACAAAGGGTGAACCTTTTTAGGGAAGGCATCAAAGAAAAATGAGATGATGTTTAAACTAATGGCTCTATAAAGGCTAACAAAGAGCTCAAGCACTAGAATGCTAATTGAGGAATTAGAAATCAAAAGTGAGTTAAGAAACGGAAAAAAGAACAAATCTAGTTTTGCCTCACTAATAGTATTGAACATCATAAATAAAAAATAGGCACAGCAAATATCAATCGGTTTTGTTATAATGAAGTTATGAAATGAAAGGAGGTTGCTATTGTGTCAAAATTTATAAAAAATGAAAATACCTCCTGGGAAATAGTGAGCAATAAAGTGGCTGTTAAATCGGTGGACTTATCGGCCTTAAAATATAATGAAATAAGGATTACCAACGAAGTGAAGGATTTCTTCTTCTTGATTGACATGGAGCGCCATGAGCGGCGAGAAATCAACTTACACTACAGAGGCATCCAATATCCCTGTGCTATTTATCTCGACTCCTATGAAAAAGGAAGGGGTAAACTACGTTGGGGAAGGCAGTTTAAAAGCGTCTTTTCCGATCTTGTGGCTGGGTATTTTTATGATGACGGTTATACAAGCAACTATCCACTACTTCGATTCGCCAAGCAAGACGACATGAATTATGAAATTAGTTTAATTTTTATTCGCGAAATTATAGAAAACACCATAGAAATTGATGAGAACTTGTTAACCCCAAACGATCGCTATCGAGAAATTGAAGAAAACTTTATGTGGCGTATTGAAACGATGAAACATCACGGAACGTATTGTTCGCTGTGTGGATTTGATTATATAGCTGTATTCGGCGATGCTGGAAAAGGTCGCACGCAGATTCATTTAAAAAACGACGAAATTAGGGAAGGCATGCAGCCTTCAGCAGAACATGATTTAAGGCCGGTATGTGCTAACTGCCATGACATCTTGCATTCGGGTGTGGATTATGAGGAACTTCAGGGAATCATTCGTCGGAATCGCGAAATGGGTAAATATCTTTAATCATAAAAAAACAGCTAAGGATCAGACTCATCTGGTCCTTTTTTAAAAGTTGCGAGAGAATTAACGGATGCTCTTTACATCAATATATTTTTAAAACATGATACAATCAGAGCAAAACAAAAATAGTGTTGTTTCGTTTGAGACGAAGGTTAAGCCAAGAGCAAGTAAACGGTAGAGGCGTCTTTTTGCGAAAACTAAGAACAATAAGGGGAGAGAAAATGAGAGAAAAACCAAAAGTTTTAGTTAGTAAGTGTTTGGGCTTTTGTAAATGTAGATATGATGGCCAAGTGATTAACAGTGAATTTGTGCAAGCACTAGAACCCTATGTGGATTTCATACAGGTTTGACCAGAAGTTGATATTGGACTGGGGATTCCAAGAGCTTCTGTAAAGTTGGTGTTGATTAATGGCAACTAAGAACTCTATCAAACAGAACATGATCGAATTGTAACCCCTGAAATGGATAAATATGCCCACGAGGTGCTAACTGGGATACCAGAAATCGAAGGCGCCATTTTAAAAGGCGGATCTCCGACCTGTGGCATTAAAAACGTAAAAAAGTATCAAAGTACAAAAAAAGGTGCACATTCCACTAAAGGGGTAGGCAGATTTGCAGAGCATGTGTATCATTTCTTTCCCGATGCATCCATTGAAGAAGAAGGCCGCTTGACCAACCGTGGTATTAGAGAGCACTTTCTATTGAAACTTTTTACTAATCTGAGATTTGGAAAAATAAAGAATTCAGAGATGAAGGATTTAGTGGAGTTTCATGCTCGTCATAAATTTATCTTGATGACATATAGTCAAAAAGAGCTGAAAAATTTAGGCCGAATTGTTGCCAATCATGAGAAACTGTCCTTTGCCCAGGTCATAGAACAGTATCAAGAGCATTTGGCGATAGCCTTGGCAAATCCTCCAAGAATCAACAATTCAATCAATACCTTAATGCATTTATTAGGATACCTTCAGACCATCTAATTGCAGAAGAAAAAGCCTTCGTTTTAGATAGTTTGACCAAGTTAAAGCAGGGTAAGGTCCATTTAAGTGTTCCAATCAACATACTTCGTGGCTATGCCATAAAATATAAACAGGATTATATTTTAAAACAATATATCTGGGAACCCTTCCCAGAAGCTTTGCTGGATATTAAAGATTCAGGTAAATAAAGGCATGTGTTGCCTGTTGTGATGAACTTGATTTTGCACATTGTGACAACCTATTATGAGGCAATAGGTTGAAAAGGCCATAAATAGGATGAAAAGTCCATAAATTAGAAGCCAAGGGATAATGCGAACTTATTTCCTTGGCTTTTTGGGTGAGCAACATGAGTTTAATTCCACTGATGTGGCAGAATTTAAACGTTGCTTTAGGTTTAGCCTATAGTGAAACACTTAAGATTGCCTTGATTAGACTTGTCATATCTTGGTTGAAGAACTTGAAACTTGTTAAAACTTAGAACATGTTGAAACTTATAATCTGCTGGAATTTAAAACTTCTTGAAATGAAAAAAGATTGGATGTATTGAACCTCGATTGATTTTTTAAAATGGGAATTGAAAAGCTGACTAGCTTATAATGAAATGGATGAGTAGATCAGTGAATAAGTAGATCAGTAGATCAGTAGATTAGTAGATCAGTGAATAAGTAGATCAGTGAATAAGTGGATGAGAGGAGAGGCATTAATGGTCAGCGTTGTATTAATCGTCCTTGCTATTTTGGTGTTGGAATTATTGCTCGCCCGGTATCCCATTGCTGGATTAATAATCCCGATGGCTTCGATGTTTGGAGTGATTGTGGGAGGAATGATGCTGTTAGCACCTTCAGGTGGTGGTTGGCAGGATATAAAAAACCGAGAAGCGTTTCTATTATTTATAGTCCTAACGGCTGGCAGCTTTTTGATTTATTATCGAAAAAGAAGAAAAGAGCACCAAGAAGGCTATTTAAATAGTGAAAAGGCAGAAAAGGAAAGTAAATAAAGTGGTTTCGGGAAAAAAACAAGGGCACTCATTTTAGTTTGTAAAAGTCACTGAGATTATGGAGTTAAACATTTTGTTGGTGTATAATAAAAGAGAAATATGAACACAATCGCAAAAATGTAATTCTACCAACTACACAGGAGGAATTGATATGAGTAAAGCATTAGAACAATTTTTATCGGAGAATTTAAACGAACTAAAGTCAAAAGGACTTTATAACGTCATCAACATTCTAGACGGAGCCAACGGCCCAATGATCGAAATTGATGGGAAAGAGTTAATTAACCTTTCATCCAACAACTATCTAGGATACGCAACCCATGAACGTTTAATCAATGCAACCATTGAAGCGACTAAAAAATACGGTGCTGGTGCAGGAGCTGTTCGTACCATTAACGGAACACTTGCAATTCACCGCGAATTGGAAGAAAAGATTGCAGAATTCAAGCATACAGAAGCTGCGATTGCATTCCAGTCCGGATTTAACTGTAACATGGGAGCAATCTCAGCTGTTATGGATAAAAATGACGCGATCTTATCCGATGAATTAAACCATGCATCCATCATTGACGGATGCCGTTTATCAAGAGCTAAGATTATTCGCGTAAAGCACTCTGACATGGAAGACTTAAGAGCACAGGCTAAAGCAGCCAGAGACTCAGGACTTTACAAGAAAATCATGTACATCACTGATGGCGTATTCTCCATGGATGGAGACGTAGCTAAGCTACCTGAAATCATTGAAATCGCTAAAGAATTTGACCTCATCACCTATGTGGATGATGCTCACGGTTCAGGCGTTATGGGTAAGGGAGCAGGAACAGTTCACCACTTTGGATTGTCAAAGGAAGTTGACCTTCAGATGGGAACACTTTCTAAAGCAATTGGAGTTGTCGGTGGTTACGTTGCCGGAAGTAAGGACTTAATTGACTGGTTGAAAGTACGGGCCAGACCTTTCCTATTCTCCACTTCTTTAACACCAGGTGCAGCCGCTGCTGCCATGGAATCCATCACCATGCTTCAAGAATCAGACGTAGACTTTAATCGTCTATGGGACAACGGTCGCTACCTCAAGGCTGGCTTGGAAAAGTTAGGCTACAATATCGGCGAATCAGAGACACCAATTACACCTGTAATCATCGGAGACGAAAAGCTGACTCAGGAATTCTCAGCTAAGCTTTATGAAGAAGGCGTATACTGCAAATCCATCGTATTCCCAACAGTACCACTGGGAACAGGTCGTGTAAGAAACATGCCTACAGCAGCTCATACCAAGGAAATGTTAGATGATGCATTAGCAATTTATGAAAAAGTAGGAAAGGAATTAGGGATTCTTAAATAGAATCTTGAAATAGGATTGATAAAATGAAGAAAATTTTAGTAACGGGAGCTCTCGGTCAAATTGGAACCGAGCTAGTTCTTAAGTTAAGAGAAATCTATGGAACGGATCAAGTTATTGCCTCCGGCAGACGTCGTCATGAAGATAATATCGCATGCACAACGGGTCCTTTTGAAGTGTTAGATGTTTCAGACAAAGCACGCTGGAATGAAGTGTATGAGAAACATCAACCGGATACTTTGATTCATATGGCAGCTCTACTATCCGCCGTTGCGGAAGAAAGACCAAGCCAAGCTTGGGAAATTAACATGGGAGGATTGGTGAACGCTCTTGAATTAGCTCGGGAGCATAACCTTCAGTTCTTTACCCCATCTTCGATTGGCGCATTTGGTCCAAACACACCAAAAAATAATACACCACAAGATACAATCCAACGCCCTAATACCATGTATGGTGTAACCAAGGTTTCTGGCGAGCTCTTGTGTGATTATTACTACACGAAATTCGGCGTTGATACCCGTGGTGTACGTTTCCCTGGACTGATCTCCAACGTTGCCCTACCAGGTGGTGGCACAACAGACTATGCAGTAGACATTTACTATGAAGCATTAAAAAACAAGTCATACACCAGCTTTATTGCTGAAGGCACTCATATGGATATGATGTACATGCCGGACGCCGTTGATGCCATTATTCAATTGATGGAAGCGGACCCAGACAAGTTAATTCACCGCAATGCGTTTAACGTATCAGCGATGAGCTTTGCACCAGAAGATATTGCAGCTGAAATCAAAAAGCATATTCCTGAATTTGAGATGAAGTATGATGTAGACCCAGCTCGTCAAGCGATTGCTGACTCATGGCCAGATTCCATTGATGTTACAGCAGCCCGCGAAGAATGGGGATTCAATACAGAATACGATTTAGCTAAAATGACAGAAGACATGCTGGAGAAATTGAGAATCAAGTTAAACATAAAGGAATAATGGAGTGAAAGACCAGTTTTTTATAGTGAACGGAAATGTTTTGCCAGATATTTTTGGCAAAATTATCGAAGTCAAAACTTTGCTGGCCACAAAGAAGGTGAAAGACATCACCGAGGGAGTACGCAAGGTTGGGATTTCCCGAAGCGTTTTCTATAAGTATAAAGACAATGTCTTTCTCCTATCTGAAATGAGCCAAGGTCGCAAGGCCTCCATTTCAATTTTGATGGATCATAAGCCAGGCGTATTGTCAGGGGTGTTAGATCTCATGGCATTAAATCAGGCGAATATATTAACCATTAATCAAGGAGTACCCATCAACGATGCGGCGATGGTTACCTTGATTGTGGATATTTCAGAAATGCAACAAAACATCAAAGAACTTATCCAGAAATTATTGAAAGAAGAAAATGTAATCAAGGCTGAAATCATTGCGATGGAGTAGGCTATTATTGAGTGATATCTTTTTAGTTTAGCTTTAGCATTTTGGCATGAGGCTTGCGTGATGAAATAAATAAACGGAGCAGCTACCGGATGAACCGGCTACTGCTCCGTTTATTTTATTGAGTTTTAAACGTTTGATTATTTCCCGAATAGACCACCCAAGATATTGCCGAGTAGGCCGCCAGTTTCTTGCTGCTGAGATTCATCTTGCGGCAATCGCTTTAGAGCTTCAAAAAGGCTGCCACCGCTTTTTTCGTTCATTTCGTTGGAATAACGGCGGGTTAAGTCTTGAACGCCACGATCATCAAGCTTTTCAGACTTTTTTTTGCGAGCCAGATAAGCCAATGCTAAGGGAGCCAACATGGTTAAAATCTTCATGGAGTTGTTTTTGTCAACGCCAGCTTCTTGACTGATTCGCTCAGAGACACGATCCGTTGTGCTGCCACCGAAAATATGGCCGAGAATTCCCATGCCATCATTTTGATCGATTTCTTGAGGGGAGCGGTACTGTCGTGTGGAATGCTTGTCTAAAGCTCTTGAGAGAGATTGAGCACCTTCCGGTGAATCTACATTTTGACCCAGCTGGCCCATGATTAAAGGAAGCGCCATTTTAATAATTTGCTGCATTTTATCTGGTGAAACGCCAAGCTGATCTCCCAGTTCAGCTAAGTCACCTGAGAAAAACTCATCTTGGACAGATTGGTTTTGAGGGTTTTGCAGATCCCGTTTAAGGTTTTGATATTCTTGCTGTTGTCGGAGTTGCTCTTGTTGTCTTGCGTAGTCTTGTTGACTTGGTTGTTGCTGCTGTTTTTGGCCTCCGCCGAAACCTTTCAATAACATGTCAAATAATTCCATTTTTATTCCTCCCTATGGTTGATACCCACCACTTGATGGGTTAAGTTTATAGTATTGTGTAATTGTATTTAGTGTACCTGCTTTTATATTTTAGTGGGGGGACAAACCAGAATAGTTATAAAAAATTAAGATGTTGTTATTAATTGTGACGAATAAGAAATCAATGATAGAATAATATTAGAACAGGAGGATCATAAAAATATGACAAATAACTTGTACACAGAAAACAGAAAAGAATTAGTGGAATCCATTGAGAAGGGCGAAGCTGTCATTTTATTTAGTGGCCATGCACCAAAAAAAACAGCAGACGAGAAATATCCCTTTGCTCCTAACCGAAACTTTCTTTATATGACGGGAGTGGTTGAGGAAAACATTATCCTCTATCTTGAAAAGACAGAGAGCCAGATAAAAGAGACCCTTTTTATCCACCGCTATGATGAGCTAAAGGCTAAGTGGAATGGAGAAACAGTTTCACCTGAAAAGGCCACCGAGCTTTCAGGAATTGATGAAATCCGTTTTATGGATGAATTTGAGAATGTAATGCATCAGAAAATCCAAAGCGGAACCCTTCATAAAGTTTGGTTGGATATGGAAAAAGATTCCTTTACGGCGGAATATTGTCCCGGAGGTCGGTTTGCACGGGTCTTAAAGTCGGAATATCCACAACTAAACATTGGAGATATATTCCCGCAAATCGCAAGCCAGCGGGTTATTAAGAGCCCAGAAGAAGTGGCTGAGATTCGCCGTGCCATTGAAATCACCCGTGACGCTATTTTTAACATTTGGAAAAACCGCCGCCCTGGTGCCTATGAATATGAAATGGAAGCTGAATTTGATTATATTTTGAAAAAAAATGGAGTCAAAGATTTTGCTTTCAAGACCATTTGTGCTGGTGGTAAGAATGCGGCTGTACTTCATTACGTAGAAAATAATCAAATGATCAAAGATGGAGATCTCTTGCTCTTAGATTTAGGGGCTCAGTGGAATTACTATAGTGCCGACATTTCAAGAACTTTCCCAATTAATGGGAAGTTCTCAGAGCGTCAAAAGGAACTCTACCAGATTGTTCGTTTAGCCATGGATCGTGTATTTGAAGCCATTAAACCTGGCGTTCCTTTTAAACGCTTGAATGAAATTGTTCGTGAAACCTATGCTGAAGAGCTAAAGCGGATTGGTTTAATTGAGGATCCAGCTGAAGTTCAAAAGTATTACTTCCACGGTGTCACCCATTACTTAGGTTTAGATACCCATGATGTTGGTTCTCGCGATCAAGATTTAGCGCCAGGTATGGTTCTCACCGTAGAGCCAGGTCTTTATATTCCTGAAGAAGGAATTGGCATCCGGATTGAAGATGATGTGTTAGTCACGGAGACCGGGATGGAAAACTTGTCCCATGATATTCCAAAGGATATTGAGGACATTGAAGGGGTACTGGCTAACTAAGTCAGAATATTTCCTGTAAAAACTCTGGAAATTACAAGGGGTGATTTTGGCTCGCCTTGAATCAGCCGATAATTTTTGCTATGATAAGCTATGCACAAAGAAGGGAAGAGTAATCTTGAACAATCGTCTAAAGAGAGATAGTAGCGGTGAGAGCTGTCGGCGAAGACAAGATGAACATGGCCCCGGAGTGTTGTTTCTGAAATCATGGGACTAGGAAGCACGCAAGGACAGCGTTAAAGGTCTGCGGGGTTATATGACCCCCTTGAGGCGATCCTTTGTAAAAAGGTCGTGAATCGGAGTGGTAACACGTTTATGCGTCTCCGGGACTTACTAGTCCCGGAGATTTTTTGGTTTTAAATTTGAATGCGAGGGAGAACGAGGATGAAAAAAACACCATACTATATTACAACACCTATTTATTATCCATCAGCCAATCTACATATTGGCAACACCTATACCACGGTAGCGGCCGATGCATTAGCTCGCTACAAACGCTTGATGGGCTACGATGTTTTATTTTTGACTGGAAGTGATGAACACGGTCAAAAAATTCAGCGAATTGCTGAAGAAAACGGAGTGGCACCGATTGAGTATGTTGGAAAGATTGTGGATGGAATCAAAGACCTTTGGCAGACCATGAACATCTCCTATGACCGGTTTATTCGGACCACTGATGAATACCATGTCCAATCGGTGCAGGCTATTTTCCAAAAGCTTTATGATCAAGGAGATATTTATAAATCTGAATATGAAGGTTGGTACTGTACGCCAGATGAATCCTTCTGGACAGAGGGCCAACTGGATGACGATCACATTTGTCCAGACTGTGGACGTCCATTGGAGCGTGCAAAAGAGGAGTCTTACTTTTTCCGGATGAGCAAATATGCGGGTCGATTGATTCAGTATATTGAGGATCATCCTCATTTTATTCAACCTGAGTCTCGCAAAAACGAGATGTTAAATAACTTTTTAAAGCCTGGGCTACAGGATTTAGCGGTATCAAGAACAAGCTTTGATTGGGGCATTAAAGTGCCTTTTGACGATAAACATGTGATCTATGTATGGATTGATGCCTTGTCAAACTATATCAGTGGCTTGGGTTATGAAAACAATGAATATCAGGATATGGCGAAGTACTGGCCAGCTGATGTTCATTTAGTTGGCAAAGACATCATTCGTTTCCATACCATCTACTGGCCAATTATGTTAATGGCTCTTGATATTCCACTGCCCAAACAGATTTATGGTCACGGCTGGCTCATGTTTAATAATGATAAAATGAGTAAGTCTAAGGGCAATATTGTGGATCCTTTAGTGCTTGCAAAGCATTTTGGCGTCGACCCGATACGTTATTATCTGCTCAGTGAAATTCCTTTTGGATCCGATGGGAACTTTACTAATGAAACCTTTATCCGGAAAATAAACTCCGACTTAGCCAATGATTTAGGAAATCTTTTGTCAAGAACCGTGTCCATGGTGGATAAATATTTTGACTCCGCGGTTCCTGAGCCCAATACTCCTGGGGATTTTGATGAAAGCCTCATAAACATGGCATTGGCACTTCCCAGAAAAGTGGAAGAGGCTATGAGTCATCTAAGAATTCCCGATGCACTTTCAGAAATCTGGAAACTAATTGGTCGCGCCAATAAATATATTGATGAAACCATGCCTTGGGTACTGGCGAAGGATGAAGACCAGAAGGACCGCCTTGGCACCGTGTTATACAATCTCTTAGAATCATTGCGCTTTATTGCCTTACTGATTGAACCCTTTCTTCCCGAGACTGCCGAAGAAATCCTTGGTCAGTTAAATAGTGATGTGAAGGGCTTTGAAACACTGAAAACTTTTGATGGTACAGTTGCTGGAACCCTTGTTCAAAAGGGAGATGTTATTTTCCCACGGATCGATGTGGAAAAAAAGCTAGAAGAGCTAGAAGAAATCAGATTGGAAAACTTGCCTGAAGAAGACAAGGTGGTCCCTATGGCTCCTATAAAACCAGAAATTACCTTTGAAGAATTTGAAAAAGTCGACTTGCGTCTGGCGAAAGTTCTGTCAGCTGAAAAAGTAAAAAAATCTAAAAAGTTATTGAAATTAAAGGTTAAATTAGGCAGTGAAGAGCGCCAAATTATCTCTGGGATTGCTCAATTCTATCAACCAGACGAGTTAATCGGTAAAATGGTGGTGATTGTGGCTAATTTAAAGCCAGCTAAACTGATGGGGCGAAATTCTGAAGGAATGATTTTGTCAGCTGCCAATGAAGAAGATACTGTTCTCTTTGTTGTCGGGCCTGAAGGGGAGTTGCCAGACGGAAGCAGTGTTCGATAATAAATCAAAGAGATTGAATTCTTAATGGGCTTTAAAAAGCGAATGGGTGATTATACGCATAAAGGAGACCTTGATGATTATTAAAAAAGCGAATCGAGAAGATCTAAAGCCCTTGCTACCTCTCTACGAAAAATCACGACAATTAATGAAAGAGGCAGGTAATGCCAGCCAATGGGGAGATGGTTATCCCTCAGAAGAAAGGTTGATGATGGATCTTGCCCAAGAGAGCCTTTATAAGGTCTTGGTCAATGATCAGATCATAGGTGGGTTTATGTTTGGTTTAGGGCCTGAAGAAGAATACAAAAGTCTTGAGGGTAGTTGGCTGAATGAATCTCCTTACTTCGTGATTCATCGCATCACAGCACCTGAGGCCAAAGGGGTTACGAGAGAGATTTTTGCTTGGACAAAAAAACAGACCGATAACTTACGTATTGATACCCATAAGGACAATATGATAATGCGTCATATTCTTGAACGTGAGGGCTTCACCTATGTTGGAGAAATCACCCTAGCTGATGGAAGCCGGCGAATGGCATATCACCGCACGAGTTCTTGAAACATAGTGAGAATATTTTAGCTGGAAATATACTTGTGAGTTCAGATTGCAAAAATATGAAAAATAACTGGATCAAGGTTGACGAAACATGTCATGTTAAAAGAGTAAATTAAATTAAAAAATGAAGGTTAAACCAATAGTCAAAGGGCTAAAGCTCCTAGTGGAGTTTTAGCCCTTTGACTATTTTTGATTTACTTCATGTGATTCACTTCATATCATTTACTCGATGTTGTGTATTTCATGTGATTTGCTTGTCGAGGTTTTTTTGCTAGTGTTATTTATCTTGTAAACAGGGAGACTTTAGTGGGAGATGGTCAATTAATGACGAAAAATGGTCTATTTTAACGAATCCCTTTTTTAATCATGGTTTCAACTAACATGTCGTAGGTTAAATCAGCGGGAACCAAGTCTTTCGTTTCAATGGCTAGGCCACCACAAACAGAAGCCATCATTAAACTGCGTTCTAAATTACCCTTCTTTAAATACTCGACTAGGAATCCGGAGAAATAATTGTCGCCAGCCCCTTCAGAATCCACTAGGTTAAAGTCATGGGCACTTTGCTCATAGAAGCGGTTTTGCCAATATGCTGTGGATCCCTCCTTGCCATGAGTGGCTACGATGAGTTTTCCCTTCTTTCCGAGACGACGCATGGTGGACCGGTAATCCATCAATCGCTCAGAGCTCATAAAAATAACTTCGGATATATCAATAAAAGGATCATAATAGGAATCACCATCCATATAATCTTGTAAATCCGTCCAAACTCGTTTCCCTTTGAGGTGAGGGATTAATGGCCGGTTGTATTCCATGATGTTTAAGACGATAAGGGATGCTTCCTCAATTAGTTTGAGCAAACGAACTTTATTAATGGTGGTGTGGTCTTTGGCTCTAGGCAGGCGAATAGAGATCCGGTCTCCGTCTTCATCAATTAGGTTGAAGTGGAGTTCTGTACCAGAAGGATCTGGATCGGTCACCAAGTGGATGCCACTTTTCTTTAAATGGCTGGTGATTCCCCGACCTTCGCTATCGTTACCCAGCAGCGTGTGAAAGGTGACTTGAACACCTAATTTTTGCAGGGCTAGGGATTTCGCGACGCCAGTGGAACCGCATCGATCGTAGGCATCTTCTGCAAGATAAGTGCCTCGAGTCATTGGATTTTTAGGGAGCCGTATGATTGTGTCAAAAGAGGCTCCACCCATTACAAAAATATTTGACATCGTATCCTCCTATTCATCAGATAATTTATGCAGCAAGTCAGGATCAATGAGTTCAATCTGGTTTCGCTTAACGATAATTGCGTCTAAATCTTCAAACCGCTTTAGTTCTCTTTGGAGGGAAGGTCGTTGGACTCCTAAATGTTCAGCCCAATCTTTTTTAGTAAAAGGTAAGGTGATTAAAGAACTTTCTTGCTGGCTTGACTCTGTGAGTAGAAAACGGGCGATATTTTGTTTTAAGGTTTGTACTGTTACCTCATCAAGGCGTCTGGTTAGCATAAAAGCTTTCCCTGAAGATATTTTTAAAAGGGTTTCTAGGAAATGAACATTGACTTGGCAAAGCTTTAAGACTAGTTCCTTGGGAAGAGAAAGAAGCGTAACCTCTGTCATTGCTGTTGTTGATAAAGGGTAGGTTGAATTATCTGAAAAAAGGACGTTGGAGCCCATCATTTCACCCAAGGTAGCATCACTCACATTTAAAAAACGGCCTGAGGAGTCTATTTTTTGGATCAGGACCCGACCTTCCAAGACAATAAAAATGGTGCGACATTCTTCCCCTTCATTAAAGATAGTAGATTCAGGGGAGAATTTTAGTATGTTATAATTATAAAGGTTCAGCCAGCTGCGTAGACTGTCTTTTGTAAAGGTGGAGAATAGCGGCAGACTGATTATTAAGTCAAGGTATTGGCTAATCACTGTAGTACCTCCTATCTATTACTAATTATCATAGCAGAATGGCGTGAAAAAGTTATGCGAAATGCAAAAAACGTGATAAAGATTATCATGTTTTCGATTACATAACTTTCCCAGCAAAGTTTACAAATGTGAAGGAATCTTTAAATACCAGTAAAGTGGCTTGAGATAAGGCTTTGGCAGGGAATGATTAATAAAATATGAACGGAACATATAAATGTTAACAAAATATACATGACTATAAAGGAGTTTACCATGAAAATATTTGAATCCCATGCCCACTATGACGATCGGGCCTACAATAAAGATCGAGCAGAAATTCTCACTGAAATCCATGAGGCTGGCGTTAGCCATATTGTAAACTGTGCTTCATCTTGGAAGTCGGTAGCCCAAACTATTGAGCTTACACAAAAATACCCTTTTATCTATGGGGCCTTAGGCATTCATCCTGGTGATGGCCGAGACTACAATGATGAGGTTGAAAAGCGTTTAAAAGAACTCTTGCAGCTGGAACGGATCGTCGCTGTGGGAGAAATTGGATTAGATTATCATTGGGAAAGCAACCCACCCAAAGAGTGGCAAAAAGAAATTCTTTTACGCCAGTTTGATTTGGCCAGGGCTGTAGATAAGCCTGTCATCTTGCATGTTCGCGAGGCTTATGGTGACATGATGGAGATTCTGCGGGAAAATACAGACCTATCTTGCGTCCTGCACAGTTTTTCTGGGTCCGTAGAAATCGCCAAAGAAGCAGTAGCGGCTGGTCATTATTTGGGCATCAGCGGAGTCAGTACTTTCAAAAATGCCAAAAGGCTGCCTGATGTTATCAAAGAGACACCAATTGAGTTTTTATTGACGGAAACCGATGCACCTTATTTAACCCCAGTTCCTTATCGAGGGAAGCGGAATCGCAGCGATTATATTAATTACATTATTCCGGTTATTGCTGAATTAAAGGGAATGGACCTGGATGAAACAGCAAGAATTCTATATAACAACTCCCTTCGATTTTTTAGACTGGAAGAAGAAAAATCAAGATAGATGTGAAGATGAAGGCTACAATTCGTTAATAGATTATTCATAAGTAGAGCGATAAAACGAGGGGAACTGGGTCATACCAATGGTTTTCCTTGTTTTTTTGACGAAATCTACAAGGACCGATATAATCTGTCCTTGTAGTTAAGAAATTTTGATTGAAAAGCTATTGTTACGGAGGTAACTCATTTGATAAATATTTTTAAAATAACAACAAGCTTGGCTATTTCCACCAGCTTAATGTTTACAGCAACTCAGGTGCCCTATGATCATTTAAATAAAGTGACCTTGGAATTGAATGGAGCTGCTGATACCTATGTTACAGAGAAGGAAAGTATTGGTGATTTCTTAGAAGAGCAAGGGATTGACTTAAAAGCAGCCGATAAAATCAATTTACCCCTTCATGATTCTTTAGAAAAAACAGAAAAAGTAATTATTGAAAAAGCTAAAAAGATAACCGTACAAGCTGATGGCAAGGAATATAAATTCACTGCTTATGATGAAGACGTGGCAACGGTGCTGGATAAATTAGATATCGAATTAGAAGCTCATGACCGAGTGAATGTTGCCATGGCAGATTCGGTTAGCCATGGAATGATGATAGAAATTGAGCGGGTAGAAATAAAACAAGAAAAGCTGAAACTTTCCATCAGTCATTCCCATAAAAAAGTTGATAGCTCGACCTTATTAAAAGGAACTAACAAAGTTCAAACAGCTGGAAAAGACGGACAAAGAGAAATTATCACTGAGACAGTTTATGTGAATGGTGAAGTGGAATCAGAAGAAGTTCTTTCTAGTTCCGTGACTCAAGAGCCACAAACTGAAATAACCTTAGTTGGCACCAAAGAAGTAGTGGTGAAAAAAGCAAAGGCTGAAGTTAAGAAGCTGGCACCACAAACCCAAAAAACTTCTACAGCTAAGAAAACATCAACTAGTACAAGTACTAACAAAACAACAACTAGTCAGTCGACATCATCAGAAGATAATAAGAATTGGAAGTCCTTCACTTTGTCGTTTTACACCGATCTACCTTCAGAAAATGGGGGCTATACGGTAACGGCTACAGGTGAAAAGCTGCGTTCGGGTATGGTGGCTTCAAACTACTACGCCATCGGAACAAATATCTATTTATCAGGCTGGGGTTCCTATACGGTCAAGGATCGTGGAGGCAGTAACTTTAACTCGTCAAATCGGTTGGATGTCTTTATTCCTAGAAAAAGTGGAGAATCCAATGGTACCTACTTAAACCGCGTTAATAAGATGGGTTTAAAAACAGTTAAGGGATATGTAAAATAAAATTGGTTACATTAAAGTGATACAATAACAAAAAAACATAGATATCGGGCAAAGCTTGCCCGATATCTATGTTTTTTGCCCACGAAACGCTAAAAAAGGAATGATATTTTAGTTAACACTTCTTAAAACGAACACCAAATAGACTTTAAAACAGAAAAACAAGGCTTTAATGACGGGAGTCGTAAACTAAGGAGAAAACTGTTTTGTCTAAGGGTGTATAGGAATTAGAATTAAGTTATAATGGAGAGTAGAGAAAATAAAGGGAAACAGATAATGATAAAAGAAATTATAGTAGTAGAAGGCCGTGACGATGTTACAGCTGTAAAACAAGCAGTCGATGCAGAGGTTATCGCAGTCCATGGCTTTGGCATGAACGCAGATTCCATTCATCGGATTCAAACGGCTGGCGCCCAACGAGGTGTGATTGTATTGACGGATCCTGACCATGCGGGTGAAACCATTCGAAAGCGTATTGAAGCAATCTGTCCAGGAGTTCGTCATGCCTATATCATGCGCAAAGAAGGTATGCGAAAGGGAAATATTGGTGTTGAAAATGCTAGCCCTGAAGCAATTAGACGGGCTTTGGCCAGTGCTCATGCCTCAAGTTGTGAAGCGCGTCATGAGTTTACAACAAAAGATTTATTGGCCCATGGCTTAATGGGGGCGGTTGATTCTAAAGAGCGTCGCCAAGAACTTGGAAAACATCTTGGAATTGGTTACGGCTCTGCGCGAACTTTGTTGTCTCGACTTAATAACTATGGAATTAGCCGAGACGATTTTGAAGGTGCAGCCCAAAAACTAAATTAAGAAACTACCTAGAGTAACCAATACAACTAGAGCACCTAGAGACCCAAGGGGAGAAGAATATGGAATTTTTAAATACAAAAGAATTAGTCCGCAAATATGGATTTAAATTTACGAAATCGCTGGGGCAAAACTTTTTGATTGACCCCACGGTGGTTCAAGATATTATTAATGGCTCAAAGATCACAAAAGAAGACCATGTGATAGAGATCGGGCCTGGAGTGGGAAGCTTAACCCGGGCGCTTTTAGAGGCGGCGGGTAAAGTCACGGCAGTGGAGATTGATAAAAAACTCATTCCTATTTTGGAGGAAGAACTAAAAGATTACGATAATTTTGAACTGATCCAAGGGGATGTCCTTAAGACAGACTTGAAAGCCGTGGCAGGAGATCACCGCGTTAAAGTGGTGGCCAATTTGCCCTATTACGTAACAACACCCATTTTAATGGGGCTTTTAGAAGATGACTTCCCTTGGGAGAGCATTACCGTTATGATCCAAAAGGAAGTAGCCCAGCGGATGGATTCGGGTCCTGGAAGCAAAGAGTATGGGGCGCTGTCTGTACAAGTTGCTTATTATGCAGACACAGAAATTCTTCGACTGGTTAAGCCTGACTCCTTTGTGCCTAAGCCCAAAGTTGATTCCATCGTAATCCGTCTAGATCGTCTAGAGCGTCCACGAGTGGAACCCAAGGATATTGAACTCTTCTTCCAAGTGGTTCGTCAAAGCTTTGCGATGCGTCGGAAAACCTTACATAATAATTTGAAGCCGTTGGGACTTGATCCTGCCATTGTCGCTGATGCTTTCCAAGCAGCCGGCATTGATCCAGGTCGCCGCGGCGAGACCCTGAGCATTGAAGAATTCTCAGAACTGAGTGATCAGATAAAGGAACGTTTAAATGATGAAAAGACTGACTAAAACCTTTCTGTTATTGATTATCATTAGTATGACAGGTTGCCAGTCGCTACTAAAACTAACCTATCAAAATGAAGACTTTGAGTGGGTCAAGCCGGAAAACTTGGCAAAGGTTGTGATTCAAAGTACCCGGGATATTGGCTTTCGCTTTGTAGTCACTGATATTGATACCATCGATGAGCTCTATGAATCCTTGTCCGCTGCCTTGCCGGTGGATGAGGTTAGTGGACTTGAACCAGACTATATTTTTGAATTCACCACCTATGAAAACGAAGTATTGAAATATTATTACACGACTGGAATTGGGAGCCAGGAGAGTGGAGGTAATTTCTACAACGATGATAAAATATATGTTGTGTTAAACCGTATTGATAACAGTTTAATCAAGAATGTTTTTGCCTTGCGTAAACCACAAGATTTTTTTAGCGGTTACTATGGGTCCATCCTCCAGGCCGTGGAACGGGTGCAGGAAGATTTTGCCGATAAAAGTATTGGCGTAATGATTAACGAAGACAAAGAGATGTTGAAGTTCCAAATGTCCCATGAAATTTTGGATTTTAACCTTGAGCTTAATAAGATGGGTGTTCACCCTGTATATACGGATCGGGAACAAGATTTGGTCATGAATATAAACACGCAGGGGTATAAGACCAGCTTGTTTAAGGGCGTCGTAGAATTACGAGATAATCAGAAGAAAAGAAATAGTCGCTATTATATTCTTTCTGAATATGTAGACGACCAGTGGAAGACTCAGGTATCCGATGAACTACCAGAAGGTTTTTAAACTTAACTCTAAAAGCTTAGAGTGTTATAGTAAAGAGGTGAACAAAAACGCTTGGGTTTTTTCACTTATCGATTTTTATCGATGAAATAAATAAAAAATAGATAAATCAAGGAGATTTTTAATATGGCTACAATTTGTAATACTTGCGCAATGAAACCCAATTGCCTAAAAGATAAACCATGTGAATTAATCAAACCAAAATATGGAAAGATTAAACATGTAGTGGGTGTTATTTCTGGAAAAGGTGGCGTGGGTAAGTCCAGCGTAACTGGTCTTTTAGCAGTGGCACTAGAAAAACTTGGTCACTCTGTGGGCGTTCTCGATGCTGATATCACAGGGCCTTCCATTCCTCGTTTCTTTGGCGCTGAAAAGCAACGCTCAGGCTACATTCCTTCAGATGACCCTGAAGTGATGATGATGGCACCCATGATATCCCGCCGTGGCATTAAGCTTCAGTCCATGAACTTTCTCATTGAAGAAGAACAACCAGTTATGTGGCGTGGACCGATTCTATCCAATGCTTTGAACCAACTCTTTGAGGAAACCCATTGGGGAGACTTAGATTATCTGTTAATTGATATGCCACCTGGAACTGGTGATGTTGCAATTTCCATAATGACCCAATTCCCCGTGGATTATTTTGTGGTGGTATCCACACCCCAGAACATGGTAACTATGATTGTAAATAAGATTGTTAACATGATTAATACCCAGGGAATTCCGATAAAGGGTGTTATTCAAAACATGGCTTATTTCAAATGTGATGAATGTTCAAAAAAACACTACATTTTTAGCCAAAACTCTTCGGAAGAAGTGGCAAAGGACATGGAACTAGACCTTCTTTGTGAATTGCCACTAGATCCAGATTTCAGCAAACATTTAGAGAATGGGCAGGCAGAACAATATGCGGCTGAAAACTCAGCGTATGATGTTCTCATGGACGTATTCCGCGATGATGAAAAAGAGATCTATGCACGAAACAAAGCTAGTAAGAAAAAAACCATCCCTATGGCAGGTTTATAATCCTGCTAAGACATGGAGATGGGCCCAAAAAAATCAAAAAAAGTTAAAAGAATGCCTATTAAGTGTCAAGAAATCTTTTAACTCAAGATATAATCTTTACGATAAAGGTCCGGTCTCCACGAGGAGCCGGACCCTTTTTGATGATCGTTTTCATTTGTGGAGTGATCGTTTTCATTTTTAATTAGGTGAGTGGACTGTAAAAAGGGGCGCCAAACCACGTTAAATCCGTGTTAAGTTTAGATCAGAACAGTTAATAAGTGGTCAATTTTTTGTATGATGTAAAAGGGAAAAACATTTGTGGAGGAATAATGTATTGGATATAAATATGATTATTTGGTTGCTTGGGGGATTAGGTCTTTTTCTCTTTGGCATGAAGATGTTGAGCGATGGCCTAGAGAGTGTTGCGGGCAATAAATTAAAATTTATTTTAGAGAAAGTAACGAGTAATCCTTTTAGTGCAGTTGTTGTCGGAGCTGTGGTTACAGCCTTAGTCCAATCTAGCTCAGCCACCACAGTTATGGTTATTGGCTTTGTTAACTCAGGTATTATGACTCTGGTTCAAGCCACGGGTATTATTATGGGAGCCAATATAGGAACAACGGTAACGGCGTTTCTGGTTTCTTTTAATGTGGAGCTATTGGTTCCGATTCTTCTAGCAATCGGCGCAAGCATGATTTTATTTACAAAAGTTAAACGCCGACGTGATGTTGCGACGATTCTGCTAGGGTTTGGAATTCTGCTTTTAGGAATGGATACCATGGGTGATGCCATGTATCCTTTGCGTGAATCACAAGTCTTTAAAGATCTCATTGTAAATATTAGTGGAAACTGGTTTCTTGGAATTGTTGTTGGTTTAGGAATTACTCTACTCGTTCAATCCAGTTCTGCGACTACAGGAATTTTGATTGCCTTGACACGGTCTGGGAGTATTAGCATTGAAGCTGCCTTTCCGATTGTTTTGGGGGCTAATATTGGCACCTGTATCACTGCTTTGTTATCATCCATTACCGCTAATAAAACAGCGAAGCGAGCAGCAATTATTCACTTACTTTTTAACTTAATTGGAGCCATCGTTTTCTTACCCTTTGGTCCATTGCTCATTCAGATAGTAAAAGCTATCTCACCAAACAGCGTCATGCTGGAAATTTCATTTATTCATTTAATTTTTAATATTCTTAATACCCTGCTGCTTCTACCCTTTGCTGGAGTTCTTATTCGTGTCTCGGCTTTAATTGTTGGACCGGAAGAAGCTATGCCCTTTGAAATTCTCGACAGACGTCTTTTGCAAACGCCAAGTATTGCAGAAGGACAGGTAATTATAGAAACGGTTAATATGGCAGAACTTGCGAAACGTAACTTGCAAACAGCTGTCGAATCATTCATTAATGACGATTTGACAAAAGTCGATCAAGTGCTCGAAACAGAACAACGGATTAATGCTCTCACAGAGATCTTGACAGAGTTTATGGTCGAATTATCGAGCAGTGATCTTGATATTGCAGAATTTGTCCGAATTGGAGACACCTATCACGTTATCAATGACATTGAACGAATTGGTGACCATGCAGAAAATATTATTGAGTTGGTCGAAGAAAAAGTTGAGAAAAATGTGAAGATTTCCAAAAAAGGGAAAGCTGAGCTAGCTCAAATTTACGACTACACAATATTAGCATTGGATACAGCCATAGAAAGTTACCGGACTAACGATGTGGCAAAAGCCCAGAGTGTCAGCGAGTTGGAACGTGAAATCAATAGCCTACACAAAGAGTACCGTGACACCCATATTCGTCGTCTTAATGCAGGTAAGGTCTCGCCCATTGCTAGTATTTTGTTCTTGGACCTACTCTCCAACTTGGAGCGAGTTGGTGACCATGCTATGAATATTGCAGATACCGTGGCCGATGTAGAAGATGTTGAAGAAAAATCCATTATTCCTGCTTAACAAAATAGATCAAGGCTAGATGTGCTGAATCTAATCTTATAGTCAGTTTTTGTAATTCACACCAATTAAAGAATACCAAAGGTACCATTAAATCAGGATTTTTCTTAATATAAATTCTGGACAAGTGAGGGCTCAAGAGGTTTAGAAGCCTTCGAATCATAAAAAGAGAGATGAAAAGCCGAATTTTGCTTTTCATCTCTCTTTATTAGTTGCTGTATTAATGACTAAATTTGTTTGTCGGCATTATCCGAGTTTTTATTGTCTTGTCGACTTAAAGGAAATCCATCATCAAATCCATAAATCTTTTTGGAGACGGAACGGAACACTTGAATGGCATCGTGAATTTTATCGAAGAGAAGGTCTTTTTTACGTTCGTACTCCGCAAAGCCTTCTTCCGTTAGGGTGTATATCTTTTGAAGGCGTCCTTCCTCGGAAATGACGCCAATCGCATAACCTTGCTTTTCCATTTTCTTTAGCAAGGGGTAAATTCCACCGGTGGAGGGGGTCCAGTGCCCATCAGTGTGGTCTGAGATTTGATTGGCAATATCGTTGCCATTGGCGGGACCTAAAGTCAGGATATAGAAAACATATAAGGGTAGGATCCCTTTGGTGAAAACCTGACCAACAGCGGCTTTTTCAGCTTTTACTTTTTTAAGTTCCGTCAGTTTTCGTTTGTATTCCTCATGGATTTCTCGTTCCATATCCTTATAGTTTTTATCCATTATAGTGCCTCAATGATAAAACCAATCAGGCCCTTTCCGGTATGAACGCTTAAAGATGGGGTGATTTGATCGGTATAGGAGTCTTTAACTTGAGTAAGTTTTTGGACTTGAGCTAAAACTTCAGCTCCTTCAGCGGGACTACCTCCGTGCATAATATATACATTGCATGGACCTTTGGCCAAATAGGTTTTCTCAAGGATTCCCATCATTTTTGAAATAGACTGTTTTTTGCCGCGAGCCTTTTCAACGGAGTGGTAGATTCCTTCTTGATTGACGTGGATAATGGGTTTGATGTTTAGGAGTTGACCAATGGTTCCAGAGACACGACCAATCCGGCCTCCTTTAATGAGATACTCCAAGGTATCTAATACAAAGTAGACTTCAACCTGTTCACGCTTTTTAGCAACAGCCTGATGGATGTCTTTAAAAGGTGCTCCTTCTTCTACCATCTTCTGAGCAAGTTGGACCATAATACCTTCTCCTCTTGAGAGGGTTTTAGAGTCAATCACTTCAATGGTCATATGCTCTTTATAGTCTGCAGCAATATTCATAAAGGCATTATAGGTACCAGATAGGCCAGAGGAGATAAAGACAGCAATAATGTGAGTAAAGCCATTCTCTTTAAAGTATTTTAAGGCATTGTCCATATCGCTTCCCTCGGGAAGGCTTGTCTTGGGATACTCTGTTTCCATGCGTTGATAGGTTTCCTCAGCAGAAATGGTGACGCCATCTTTAAATTCGCCATCGGAAAAAGATATTGTTAAGGGCAAAACTTTAACAATATCTGAATTTATTTGCTCCGGTCTTAAATCAGCAGCGCTGTCTGTGATTATTCCAATTTTTTCCATTATTTTTCTCCAGTCCATGATTTTATTTTATATTTAGTAGCAGTAGTGATAGGTGGCACTACGGTATATCTTTACTTCTACTATAATGATAACCAAGGTTTGTTTTATAGTAAAGAAAATTTTGTGAAAACAATTTAAAAAGTAGCTATAATT
>LFRM01091143.1_pt1 | contig 22959 bp, 18 predicted proteins | sample 618341 | NCBI WGS metagenome assembly LFRM01 (sample SAMN03654438, study PRJNA283298) | anaerobic digester metagenome | isolation source: pool of bioreactors CSTR01a, CSTR02a, and CSTR03a thermophilic anaerobic... | place: Denmark: Kgs. Lyngby | collected 2014-05-21 | reverse complement strand
TTTGAAATATATGGGTAGGAATAATCTATTTAATCTAAATAACTATTGACTTACTCATTTTAAAACTAAGATTTATAGAGCAGCCTAATTTGTAATAACTACAGACTATACATCGCTAAAAAAAGCAACTTCCAAGTTATGATACAATTCTATTCAATCAGTTATTCTTTATTAATAATAAAATATATGATTTAAGCTCATGAACGAAATACACTTTGAGACGTTTACTTTTATAAACGTGACAAAAAGACAGCATGTTTTAAATAAAAGAAGTAATTAGCTAATCGCTATATTAAAACAGCCGAAAGCATTTATAAAGGAGAACTTAATAATTTGAAGAAACAAGCATATATAAGATTAAATAGCGTTGATTTACAATTAACGGATATGAATTTACTTGAAATGGGCAAAAGATGATGAGTTATATAACTACATACTGTGTGAATTTACTCCTAAATTGAAGATGAATTTTAATGGTTAATCTAAAATTTCGATAGAATAAAACAGTCTTACTATTAATATTATTGCATAGGGGTCATTAATGAAAAGCAATTTATATTTTAATTTCCTCTAATTATTGAAATGTTTTGACAGCATAAAACATTGGTATTAAATTTATTAATATGAAAAAAAAGAAAGTGCTTATATTCCATTCTGCATTAGCAACATATAGAGTTGATCAATTTAATGCATTAAATGAATTGTATGACGTTGAAGTTGTTTTTCTTTTGAAAAACCTTTGGTATTATAAAATGAATCAAGATGAATTACTTTCACAGTCTAATTTTAGAATATCATACTTATTAAAAGGACCTCGCTATAAAGGCAGAATGTTTAGGTTTGGAGTTTACAGGAAAATTAGAAAGGTGAAGCCTGATATAATTTTGAGTTATGAGTACTCTTTAACTACGCAATATCTTTTACTCTTAAAACAAATGGGACTGATTAATCAAAAGATTGGAACCTTAGTTGACGACAGTATGGATATTTGTTATAACGTACAATCTACAATACGTTTAAAGGCAAGAAATTACGCTGTAAAGCGTCTAGATTATTTAGTTTTGCTATCAGATGAGGTATTACAGTTTTATAAAGACACCTTCAACTTAAATCCAAACCAGTTGATAGTTTCTCCTATTTTGCAACAACCAGAAAAGCTAAGACGAAATGCACGAGCATTAGAATTAATAGCTGAAGAGTATATTCAGAATTATAATTTAAATAACAAAAAAGTTCTACTATATGTAGGTCGTCTTGTAGAAGTGAAAGCTATTCCACTATTCATTAGAACTATTAAAGCCATCTTAGAAGAGGAGAAAGACTTATTAATGATATTGATAGGAGATGGCACGGAAAAGGAAAAGTTAACAGCCTTTGTAAAGGAAAATGATTTAGAGAAAAAGGTTCTACTTCTAGGTGAATATCAAGGTGAAGAATTACACGGATGGTATCTATCTGCATCTGGTTTGGTGTTGCCGAGTATATGGGAGCCTTTTGGGGCAGTTATAAATGAAGCATTAATCTTTGGGCTTCCAGTGTTTTGTTCTAGTTTAGCTGGTGCTTCTAGTTGGATTAAAGAAGAGCACGGAATGATTTTTAATCCTCTGAGCAGTTTGGATACTCAAGATAGGTTTAAATCTTTTATTAATAAAATTGATGCAGTAGATGAGGTTGATCTTGGTAGAAAAAAATGTTTGATGGATTTTTCTATTGATAAATTTAATAAAGAGTGGAAAAAATTAGAGCAATAACTAAATGTTTTAATTGTTGTTTTTCTTGTTATTAAAGTGTCAAGATAGCTTAGTTATAAAAAAAGGCTTTGATAAAATAGTATTATCAAAGCCTTTTAATTGAAGTTCTTTACTGTACTTTTAAGATTCAATGCTATTGAATCTTATGTCCATTTATTTTATAAGTTATGCCATAAGGTGTTTCATCGTCTTCAAATTGAATTTCAAAATTAATGCTTTCGTTTTCAGTAACTTTACCGTTAAGTATTTTTATTTGGGCTCCTACTTTGCTCAATTCATTTACACTTAAATTCGATTCGAAAGTGTTGTTTGTATTATTAACAGATGCTTTTACTTGAAAACCCCAAAAGTCATTGTCTTTAATTATTATTGAATCTAAATCAGCAGTGTATTCGATCTCTATGTCAAATGGTCCAAAAAGCTCATCTTTGTCAATGTATGCTTTTATATTCCAATCACCTGACAAGCTGTTTTCTTTTAAAGGTGAGTCTAAATTCAGATCTTCAGAAAAGCTGTCTTTTTCACAAGCCGCTGTAAATAGCAACAATGTAAACGTAATTAAATATAGTATTTGTTTCATATCTAGTTCTGTTTTATAAATTAATCAATAGTTATTTTTGTTATTTCTGTTTTTGCAGGATTCCCATAACTTACCTTTACATCATATTTTCCAGCAGGTAGAGAATAATCTATGACATTATTCAAGCTGTTTATATTTTGAGTTATTGTGTTACCCCAAGCAGGTATTCGTATCTCTACTTTAGCAGATTGTATAGGACTTACAAGACATTTAATGGTAACTCTATTGTATCTGTCTTTGTTAACACTAAATTTTGATGCTCCTGTATCTCCTGGAGTGTTTTCTCCTGGAGTTTTATCTTCAGGGGTGTTATCTTCAGGGGTGTTATTTCCTGGGATGCTTATTTTTGTTGTTTCTGTTTTTGCAGGATTCCCATAACTAACTTTGATATTATATTCTCCATCAGGAAGAACAGTGTCAATTAAAGTTCTAAATCCATTTATATTTTGTTGTATTGTGTTTCCCCAAGCAGGTATAAATATATCTACTTTAGCTGCTTGTATTGGATTAACAAGACATTTAATTGAAATCCTATTATAAACGTCCTTATAAACATTAAATATTTGTTTGTCGGGTGCAATTTCGTTTGGCTTGTCTACCTCGGGTTCTGTAGGATCAACTGGTTTTTCTATCTCAGGTGCAGTGTCATCTGTAATGTTAGCTCTTCTTAGAATAACCTTAGGTAAAATGGATTCATTTAAGTTTGGGTTGTGCTTATTTGTGCTAAGTCCTTTTACAGTTCCTGCATTCGGATGAATGTATGTTGTATTTATTATTCCATCTCTGTTTGTCCAATTAAACTCATTGTTTTCTGCAGTGATGTTATATAATGGATTAGCATCAGTCTGTTTCCATGCCCACCAATCCCATATTACCATTCCAACATTTGAGTGAGGGAATTGCTTAGAGTAGGCTTTGTTGTTTCTTAATATTAAATCATGCCCTCCAGAAATAGAAATGCCATATTGGCCTGGATTTACTAAAATATTGTTTTCAGCAATTTGATGTGAACCTCCTGAATCTCCTAGCATGATTCCACCACTCGTTTGCGATGGCCCGCCGCCTCTTATCCAGTTATTTCTTATCATTATGGGGCTAATAGCTGTACCGTTTGAGGCATACATACTTATTACATCTTCAACTGAACTTTCACCTGCTATATTTTCGCAAGCGTTATAGCTAACGCTATTACCTGGACCTGATAAATGCACAAACTGAACCATTTGCACACTTTCGTTTCCCCGTTCACCTTGAATGTTTTTTACATCATTATGCTCGAATTTAATATTTCCTGTACAGTATTCTGCGAGTAATCCTGTTTGCACTTTTTCAAATTCACAGTCAACAACTGTGATATTAGAAGACTTGTACAGATATATAGCTTTTTTAGCGGTAGGTCCTAGCTTAGAGTTTCTGATTGTAACATTGTGGCAATTCTTTAGAACTATATTAGATAGTTCTAAGCCTTCTATTACAAAGTTGCTTCTATTTTCAAATTCAATAGGACCCGATTTTTTGTAAGTTCCTGTGTATCTTGAACCCTGACTGAATGCAAGTGATGATATCATCAACAAACAGAATAAGATAAGATACTTGCTTTTTTTAATTGTTTTGATCATTTGTTTTATTGTTTTTAGTGATTGTGTATAGCCAAGTATTTGGTCCTTGGCCTTTAATTTTATTAGTAAGTAATTTCTAGAAAATGAAGATTGTGCTATTTTGCAGAAATTAAATGCTATTGTACCGTAGATTGTATAGAAGATATATTTGTTATTTTATTCTCCTTATTACTAGCTTTATTATTTTGATTCTAAAACTTCTTTTCTACAGTCAAAAATAAATTCTTTGTGTATTCGCTGAACAAAAATAGCTATTCAATTGTTTATACCAACTTATTATCTTGAAAATTCTTGTTTTTTTTATGTTAAACGCTGTATTTTCAATACTTTAACCACAATAGAAGCTTGAGTTTTTATTCTCACTTTTTTAGTAAAGTATATCTTGTTAATAAACAAAGCACTCCTCTTATTTTTAGATGCTATTATTGATGAAATATATGTAAGAATTTAGTTTATAAATGTTTAGGTGCTTTTTTGCTATTTTGCAAGCATCTTTTGTAGCAGGGTTGTTTATTGCTCAAAACAATTTTTTTGTGCGGTTGGTTTATGAATTTATTTAATGTGTTATTTAATGATTGATTTCTAGAATAGGCCCCTTATCACATGTTTTTTATTCATCAACACAAAGCTTTCTATTGTTAGGTTTATTCTATTGTCACCAATTTGCTTGAATTATTTATCACTATTTTATTGGCCCTTGTTTTTTGCACCCAATATCCTTCCATCTTTTTTCTTTTTATGAATACATGCATTTGTTTGGTTGCTTTGGTTTTCTTGCAAAATCGATTTTCGAAAGATGATATCTATAATTTAAAAGTGTGTTTTCGTTTCTTATTAGGTATTTTATCTATCAATCACATTATTTTCATAGTTGCTCAAATGTCAATTTATTAATAACAGGCCGTTATTTTTTATAATTCAATCGAAAGTGTTGCCTAATACAGATAGAAATCAAATCTACTGCCGTAGATTTGACAAAGAAGTCCCAAAATTTGAATCTACCGCAGCAGATTTGTTTAGAAAAGTATAAATGTTGCTTTTTTTCAGAATATCTGAAATTTATGCCTTAAAAGAAGCCTTTGCACTTTAAAAAATAAAAAAGAGAATCTTAGCGAATAATTTTACCTGACGAAAAGAAGTTTTGTGATGTCAATGCCAAATAAAACCACAACAAATTAAAGAAAATGCCATAAATGGGTAAAAAACCATCTCAGAAATGGGTTTTATCTCCCCCCCCCTCTAAACATATCTACAAGTGGTGGATTGGAATTTCATGACATATTTGTTTTTCTACTATGGTGTATTTGTCTAGAAAGGTTTCACTTGCAACTATTTTGTAGTGGGGTTTATTGAGTTTTTAGAAGAATTGCGAAAATAGATATGCACGTTCGCTTGATAATATTTAATGAGATATTTATTTTGGGAACAAAATAAAATATGGTTTTTTACATTCGACTAATTATCGTCCTGCTTAAGAGAAGAATATTATATTTAATAACCATAGTAGTTATTATGAATTGCATCTCATCGCAATAGAAAATGGCTCTTCCTAGGAGTCAAGCTCTCTGTGATATAGAAACATACTCTCTCTACTCTCCAACGCCTGAGATGCATACTGTAAAATGGTCAAGTCGAAACAGTTTAATTGATTAAGACATTACAATGTAAAGCAAACAAATACTATGCACGTGATCCCAATTACTTCCTGTGTATAGTTTATGTCTTATGAAAATCTTTGATTACTATCACAAAGTAATGAAATGCTTAAAAAAATTGAGTTCTTCAATGCTATAGAAGAAGGTTTCTAACTCTTTAAATAAAAGTCTTTATTTAAATTTTCTTTCGGACATGAAGTCTTACACTATGAAGCTTATAATCGACTTAAACTATATGTTTTACATGAAACTGCTTGCAATGTGATATTTAAGATGATTTCCAAATTAACAGTGGTAAACATTCTAAATATATGCTTAAATGTGTATATAATATCGTTTTATTTAAACTTATCTCAATTAAATGCGTTTATGGATTGAAAGATTGTCCCATTTATATAATCAGCTTTGACGCTAAAAAACAACTAACTATGAAACGTAAACTATACCTATTGCCTATTGTGCTATTACTATTAGGTGCTTGTACAAGTGTGAAGAATATTGCTTATATGCAAGAGATTGACAGGCAGATGCAAACGGTTGCATCAGATAACAGTAAGTCTTTCGAAGCCAAAATTAAGCCTGGAGATTTACTCTCAATTACAGTTGTGAGTACCGAACCCGAAGCGTCGCGAATTTACAACTTGATTACACCTCAGCTTCAGCAGGAAACGTTGACTATGACTATGGGTAATCAAATATATTCACAGCCCGCTTTGCAGGGCTACTTAGTTGACAAAGGCGGTGATATTAATTTTCCAGTTTTAGGTGTTATTCATGCAAAGGACATGACAAAGAAAGAGTTGGAAAATTATATTCTTGAAAAACTAAAACCCGCCTTTACACAAGAGCTTCCTATAGTTACAATTAGAATAAATAACTACTCAATAAATGTTTTGGGTGAGGTTAACTCTCCAGGAAATTTCACTACCCCAAATGAGCGGTTGACAATTTTTGAGGGATTGGCTCTAGCAAATGATATGACTATATACGGAAAACGCGAAAATGTGAAGGTTTTAAGAGAGGACTCTGATGGAAATAAAACATATTACACATTGAATTTGAACGACAAAAATGTCATCAATTCTCCAGCCTATTTTTTGCAGCAAAACGATGTTGTGTATATAGAACCAAATCAATCAAGAGCCAACTCCTCGAAATATGGGGCAGCAGAATCTTATCGCATATCTACAATGTCTGTTTTGATATCTTTGGCAACGATGGCGGTAACAATTTTTGCTGCAACTAAATAAATAAAGCATCAAGATATACTATGGAGAATAATACAACTATGAAACTTTCTAAACCTGAAGAGGAATTCAAATTATTATCAGAAAAGTCATTCGACTTTCTTGGTCTGTTTATTAAATATTTATCCTTTTGGAAATGGTTCGTTATTACACTTGTAGTTTTTATAGCAATTGCTGTAATTTATATCAAATACAGCTTGCCCATCTACAAGATTGAAACTGCAGTTCTATTCCAGGATTCTCAAAAAGGGAGTGGATCATCTGCTATGGATGCCTTTGATGGCATGGGGTTAATTACTCAAAAAAGTAATGTAGACAATGAAATGGAGATGATTGCAAGCTCATTAATAGCTGATAAGGTTGTGCGTGAGTTAGAAAGCTACACGTTGTACACAAGGTTAGAGTATTTTCTGAACTTCATAAAATATAAAAAAGAAGTTCTGCATGCAAGTGAAAGTCCTATCCATGTCACTTTATCAGAGCAGATGCTAAATGATATTGAAGATGATATAATGCTTGAAGTACTAGCCAAGCCTAATGGAACATTTGAATTCTCGGGTAAGCACTTAGACAAAGATTTTACAGTAAAGTCATCTTTAAATGATAGTATAGTTGTTTTTCCATTTGGAGAGGTGTCTGTGGCTAAAACTGGAGTTACACTCAAAGAGGACATGCTCATGGAGGTGGTTATAATGCATCCACTCAAAGTGGCAGATCAATTTATTAGCGGTCTTAAAATGGAAGTTACATCTAAATCCTCTTCTGTTGTAACTCTTTCCTTAAATAGTAATAATGCACGAGGAGGAAAAGACTTCTTAGAACATCTCATTGATGTCTACAATCGAGAGATGCTAAATGATCAATTGAAATTGGCTGAGAAAACATCGCAAATTATAGATAATCATCTTGGTTTATTAAGCGACGAGCTTAGTAGTGTAGATTCTCAAGCTCAAGATTACAAACAAAGCCAAGGCATTACAGATCTAACTAATCAATCGCATTTATATAGCTTGCAAAGTTCAGGTCTTGAGCAAAGACGATTGGATGTAGAAACGCAACTTTCTATTGTTTCAGACCTTTTGAGTTTTGTGCAAAATCAAAATCAAAGCGATCAGCTTTTGCCAGCCAATTCTGGAGTAAGTAGTCAAAGTTTAAATAGTATGATTGCAAGTTACAACAGCTTGTTGCTAGAGAAAACTAGACTATCGCGTGTAGCATCTAGCAGTAATCAAGCAATGATTGATCTGGCTAACCAAATAGGGTCAATGTATCGCTCTGTGAGATCGAGTTTAGAAAACGAGAAAAATAATCTTCAGATTGCATTGCGCGACCTCTCTGAGCAGCTTGGTGTAGATAGAGCACGCTTAAGGGCAGTTCCTGGACAGCAAAGAATTTATTCTGACATTACAAGGCAGCAGGGAGTAAAAGAAGAGTTGTTCTTGTTTTTACTTCAAAAGAAAGAGGAAAAATATATGAATATGGCTACTACTGAGCCAAACACAAAGTTGATAGACTATGTTAGAATAAAGGGTGTTGTATCACCTAATAAAATGATAAGTCTTTTAATAGCATTTTTCTTTGGGTTAATTGTACCTATTATCATTATTAAAATTAAAGAACTATTGAGATACCAAATTGGGTATAAGCAAGAATTAGCAGAAATATCCAATGTTCCTATTTTAGGTGAAATACCTAAAACGACCGAAACGAACAAAATGATTATTGAAGAAGATGCAACAGATAGTTTCACAGAAAGGGTAAGGCTTCTTCGTGCCAATCTACTGTTTATAATAGATAGTGTAGATAAGAAAGTGATCAACATGGTGTCTAGCGTTAGTGGTGAGGGTAAAACATTCTTGACTTTAAACTTAGCAGCGAGTCTAGCAATGTTGGAAAAGAGAGTCTTGATTATTGAGTTGGATATTAGAAGACCTAAGTTTGCAGTTTACCTTGATGTGCCAACTGATGGAGGTATAACAATGTTTTTGTCAGGGCATCAAACTGCCGATAAGTTGATTACACCCTCTGGTATACATCCAAATTTATTTATGATTAATGCGGGTCCTATTCCACCCAACCCTAATGAACTGTTAGCTAAGCCTAAGCTAGATGCATTAATAAAAGATTTGAGAGAACAGTTTGATTATATAATTATTGACACTGCTCCCGTTGGATTGGTTTCAGATAGCTTGATGCTTAACAGAATAACCGATATCAATTTGTATGTTGTACGAGCCGATTTTACACCTAAGAAAAACATTGAAGATGCAACATTAATCTATAATGATGGTAGACTTAAAAATATGTATTTCATACTTAACTCAGTCGATTATACTAAACGTAATTATCGATATAATTATGGAAAGAAATATGGATATGGTTATAGCCAGAAGAAAGGCGTAGCTTATGGATATAAAATTGAAAAAGATTAATGGTAAGAGAGGTGATGTCATTTAAGTAGATTCAAATCGATGTTTTTGATATTTAATGAGCACCTAACTTTTATCTCTCCTTTACAAAAAGGAGTTAGTAGACAAAACATTTAAAGTCTTTAAATATGATATTAGACAAACCAAGAATAATTAAACTACCTAAAATATTAGATGATAGAGGTAATCTTTCTGTGATTGAAGAGTTGAAGGATGTTCCTTTTAAATTAAATAGAACATATTGGATTTATGATGTTCCAGGTGGAGAGGTGCGAGGAGGTCATGCCTTTATAAAAAACGAGGAGTTTATAGTAGCACTCTCAGGTAGCTTCGATGTTTTATTGGATAATGGTGTTGAGGTAAAAACATTTTCGTTGAATAGATCTTATTATGGACTATATGTACCTAATGGTATATGGAGGCAAATGTTGAATTTTTCGACCAATTCGTTAGCATTAGTGTTAGCTTCAACTCATTTTGAATTGTCGGATTATATTTTCGATTATGATTTATTCAAAAAACAAAACAGGTAATTAGATATGAAATTGTCAACAGTATATAATTGTTCGGTACTCGAAATAAATAAACACCACAATAAACAAGGAAATATAAGTGTGATTGAAAATTGTGCAACTATTCCCTTTGATATAAAACGTGTGTATTATTTATATGATGTGCCTGGAGGAGAATCGAGGGCAGGACATGCTCATAAAGAGTTGCAACAACTTATTGTTGCTGCAAGCGGTAGTTTTGATGTAACCCTCGACGATGGAGTACTGAAAAGAACTTTTACCCTCAACAGACCCTATCATGGTTTATTGATAGTACCTGGAATATGGAGAGAGATAGATAATTTTTCATCTGGGTCTGTTTGTTTGGTATTAGCATCTACTCTGTATGACGAAGCGGACTATATAAGAGATTACAAAGAATTTAAAGCATTTAAAAAATGAGCAATAAGCTCGATGATATTTTAAAACAAGTTGTTCATGACTTAAAAGGATGATAAATGGTAGAGTTTTTAAGTTTAAGAAAAATTACGGAGTTGTACTCAGATGAGATACACGGTGCCGTTTCTAGGGTTATAGATTCAGGGTGGTATCTTCAAGGATCAGAAAGTAGAAAATTTGAAGATAACTATAAAAAGTTTATAGGTACAGCTAACTGTATTGGAGTTGCAAACGGACTGGATGCTCTTCGTTTAATAATCAAAGGATATATTGAGTTGGGGGTGATGGTAGAGGGGGATGAAATTATAGTTCCTGCCAATACTTTTATTGCATCTATATTAGCCATTACTGATAATGGTTTGGTTCCTGTTTTGGTAGAGCCTGATATAAATACATTTCAGATTGATGATAGGAAAATAGAAGTAGCAATAACTGATAAGACTAAGGCTATAATGATTGTTCATCTTTATGGACAGTGTGCCTATACAGAAAAGATAGAAGATATATGTGAAAGGTATAATCTTAAATTAATAGAGGATAATGCGCAAGCTGTTGGGTGTGTCTACAATAATAGAATAACAGGCTCGCTGGGCGATGCTGCAGGTCATAGTTTCTATCCTGGTAAAAATCTAGGCGCCTTTGGAGATGCTGGCGCAGTTACCACAAATGATGATAAGCTTGCCTATATGGTTAGAAAATTGGCTAATTATGGCTCTTCTGTAAAATATCAATTTGACTACAAAGGTTTAAATAGCAGGTTGGATGAAATACAAGCTGCAATATTAGGGGTGAAACTTAGATATATAGTTAAAGATAATAAACGTAGAAAGGAAGTGGCTCGTTATTATATTGATAATATAATGAATAAGCATATAACACTACCTTTTGTAAAGGATTGGGATGCACATGTATTTCACCTCTTCCCTGTTTTGTGCGAGCAACGTAATAAGCTTCAACAACACCTTAAGGATAGTGGAGTAGAAACATTAATTCATTATCCTATACCGCCACATAAACAAAAAGCTTATGCAGATTGGAATAAGATGAGTTTTCCCATAACAGAGAAAATACATACAGAAGAATTGAGTTTGCCTATTAGTCAAGTTATAACCAATGATGAATTAAAGATAGTAGTGAATGCTGTTAACTCGTTTGCAAAATTTAAAACATAATCAGTTATGAGTGACCAGCAAAAATCTTACCGCCAAATTATGAAAGCCACTTCGCTCTTTGGTGGATTGCAGGTTTTCCAAATAATTATATCTATAATTCGCTCAAAATTTGTAGCAGTTCTTTTAGGACCTGCTGGTATGGGCGTTGTTGGACTTCTTTATACTACAACAGTGTTTATTACAGCTTTAACTGATTTTGGTTTGGGGAGGAGCGCAGTCAAAAATATTTCAGAAGCAAACTCCACACAAAACGAATATCGTGTAGCAACTGTGATAACAGTTTTACGTAAAATGATTTGGGTAACAGGCCTATTAGGCACAATTATGGTTTTAGTATTATCACCTTGGTTGAGTCAGATAACCTTTGGAAATAGGAGTTATACATCAGCTTTTGCGTGGATTTCTATAATATTACTTTTTAATCAACTGAGTGGTGGACAAATTGTGCTTTTACAAGGTCTGCGTAAACTGCAATATCTTGCTAAAGCAACTCTTTACGGCAGTATAGTTGGTTTGTTTATAACTGTACCATTATATTTCAAATTTGGTGTAGACGGGATTGTTCCTGTAATTATTCTCACCTCTATAGCTTCACTTTTCTTTTCGTGGTTTTATGCAAGAAAAGTGAAAGTGAAATCGGTGAAAGTTTCTAAAGAAACAACTATAGCAGAGGGGAAAGACATGCTTACCATGGGCTTTGCCATAAGCATAAGTGGCTTAACTTCAATTGGGGTTGGCTACCTACTACGTATATTTATTAGCCGAACTGGAAATTTAGCTGATGTAGGTCTTTATACAGCTGGGTTTACAATAATTAGCACCTATGTGGGAATGGTTTTTACAGCAATGGGCACAGATTACTATCCTAGATTAGCTGCTGTTTCACATGACAATAAACTGTGCAATGAAAGCATTAATCAACAAGCCGAAATAGCACTGCTTTTATTAGCTCCAATTTTAATAGCATTTTTAGTCTTTATAAACTGGGCTATTATATTGTTGTATTCTACTCAATTTGTTGCAGTTACTGGCATGGTATATTGGGCTGCGTTGGGTATGTTTTTTAAAGCAGGAAGTTGGTCTATTAATTTTGTTTTTCTAGCCAAAGGAGCAAGCAAACTTTATTTTTGGAATGAGCTAGTAGGAAACAGCTACACTCTTTTATTCAATATTCTTGGTTATCATTTCTATGGATTAACTGGATTGGGAGTTTCATTTTTTATAACATTCATTATTTACCTACTTCAAGTATATTTTATTGCAAAAATTAAGTATGGTTTCTCGTTCAAAAAGTCTTATATAAAGCTGTTTATCATTCAATTTGCATTGATATTGATAAGCTTTGTAGCAGTACAGATTTTGCCTCAACCTTATCCATATTTAGTTGGCACATTATTAATTGCCCTTTCAGGGTGGTATTCAATAAAAGAGTTAGAAGAGAGAATTGCATTCAAACAAATAATACGAGATTTTTTAGATAAAAGAAAAAATAAAGATGATGATAATATAAAATAGATCTTATCTAGAAAAGTTAAAGAATAGAAGTATAGTTACACTACTATAAATGTAATCATCAGTAATATAGACATTATTATGATAGAAAAACCCTTAGCATCCATTATTGTTTTAGCATACAATCAAGAGAAGTATATAATACAGACATTGGAAGGATTGCTTATGCAGCGAACTTCTTTTCCGTTCGATATTATAGTTCACGATGATGCCTCGACGGATGCTACAAGTAATATTATTAGGAGTTATGCATCGAATTATCCGAATATTATAAAACCTATTCTTCAACAAGAGAATAAGTACTCTTTGTATGGTATAAACTTTCAATTTGAATATGCTTTTTCTGAAGCGAGAGGAAAGTATGTTGCTATGTGTGCTGGCGATGACTATTGGATAGATCCATTAAAACTTCAAAAACAAGTAGACTTTTTAGAGAGGAATCCTGATTATGGTTTGATACATACTAAAGCTGTTATATATAAAGAAGAGACCAGAAGATTTGAAGGTGTACATGGGTATGAAGTAATTGATTTTGAAAGTCTTTTAACCGAAAATACAATTGCTACCCTTACGGTTTGTTTAAGAAAGAGCTTGTTGGAAAAATACTTAAAAGAGATAAATCCACTAGCAAGAGCAAAATGGACAGCAGAAGATTTTCCGATATGGCTTTGGGTTATAAATCATTCTAAAATTAAGTTTATAAATGATATAACTTGCTTTTACCGTAATCACGAACAGTCAATTAGTCATAACAAAGATGAGGTTAAAAGCTTGGAGTTTTCTGAAGGTGTTTATGATATTGTAGATTACTACCTATGTAAATACACTAAATTGAAAAGTGAAAAGAAAATAAGAGCACGTTATTACTCGAATATGATTAAAATGTATTTTTTAAATAAAAGATGGGATGGTATACGCGAATCGATAAGAATATTTTATGATGCTAATGATTGGCTCAATCTTTTATGGATTGCCCTGACACTACCTTTTTTTTACTCTCGTATTATAATAAGAGCAAGTTATCGATTTAGAACTATGGTCTTTAGTTTGTTTAATATTTATCCTATAAGAAAATAATCATTCAATTTACACTCATATTTTAAAAGATAGATTATGAATAATATTCAAAACATAAAGAGTGAAACTCCATTAATTAGTATATGTTGTCTCGCTTATAATATGGAAAAATATATAAGACAATCATTAGAGAGTCTTCTTATGCAAAGCACCACTTTTCCATTCGAGATTATAATACATGATGATGCATCTACAGATAATACTAGGGAAATAATTAAAGAATATGCATTAAAACATCCTGCTATTATCACAACAATTTTTCAGAAAGAGAATATGTATTCAAAATCGAGATATAATTTTCAGTATAAAGATGTTTTCCCAAATGCTAAAGGAAAATATATTGCGTATTGTGATGGGGATGATTATTGGATTGATCCACTAAAACTTCAAAAACAAGTGGCTTTTTTGGAATCTAATAGCGATTACGGATTAGTACATACAAGGGCAGTAATATATAGTGAAGCCAAAAACAAATTTAATGGTGCTGGAGGTTTCCATTTTGAGGATTTCGAGGAGTTGATAACAGAATGTACAGTGGTGCATTCATCAACGTGTTACTCAAACAGCTTGTTGAAACAATATATAAAAGAAGTAAAACCTCAAGAGCATACAAATTGGGCTTCAGATGATTTCCCAATGTGGCTGTGGTTTATACAAAACTCAAAAGTAAAACTACTAGATGATATAACAACTGTTTATAACGAACGCAATGGCTCAATTAGTCATATTGGTAATGATTTAAAAAGATTGATCTTCAAAGAAGGGGTTTATGATATTGTTGACTATTATTTAACAGAAGGTCCAGATTTGAAGAACGGGAAAAAAATAAGAGCAAGATATTACTCGGGTATGGTTAAGATGTACTTTTTGACGCATCAATGGAGCGGAATCTGGCAGTCATCTAAAATATTTTATAGAGCCCATGATTGGCTCAATCTTTTATGGATAGCAATAACTCTTCCTTTTTCTTTTTCAAAGTTTATGATTAAAGGTAGTTATCGAATACGAACAATAATCTTTAACTTATTCAACATATACCCAATAAAAAAATAATTATGAAAATAGCACATATACTCAATGAACTTAAATTTTCGGGAGCAGAGATTATGTATGTTGATGCAGCATCAGTTTTTCAAGAAAAAGGTTGCCAACTTCTAGTGATAGCTACTGCATCTGAAGTAGGGGAGTTTGCTCCATATTTTGAACGCGCTGGTTATGAGGTGTTTCATAAACCCTATCCAGATTTGAAAAACTATATCAGTCGCATTAAGTTTTATCGAGATTTTATAAATTTTATAAAAGATGAGAGTATTGATGTTGTGCATATCCATTCAAATGGAGCCATGTGGGGTATGGCGTTGTGTGCATGGTTGGCTGGTATAAAGTCAGTAAATACATATCACTCTGTCTTTCCCACTAAATGGTATAGTTGTAATTATCACCGATTTTTACGATGGTCTGCAAAAAAAATATTCAAATGCAAGTTCCAATCTATAGGAGATTCTGTTCACGATCATGAGTTGAGTCTTTTTAAAAATAAAACAATAAAAATTGGAAATTGGTATGGAAGTAATAGATATTACCCTGCTCAAGCTGAAGAAAAGAAGCAAAATAGAGGAGATTTAGATATTCCTGAAAAAGCATTTGTTATTATATCTGTAGGAGGATGTGATGAAAATAAAAGACATCACGATATAATTAAAGCATTACCACTTATTGTTGATCAAATACCTAATTTAATTTATTTGCATTTGGGGTGTGGTAAAACTGAAGAGGAGGAAAAACAGCTATCTGTAGATAAAGGGGTAAGTGAAATTGTTCGTTTTTGTGGAAATCAACGCGATGTTAGAAAATATTTAACTGTATCAGATGTTTATTTAATGACTAGTCATTATGAAGGTATTTCTATTACAACCATAGAAGCAATGGCTTGTAGAATACCCACTATACTTTATGATGTGCCTGGCCTGCGTGATTTTAATAAAAAAGGAGAGAACAGTGTTTTGATAACAGAAGACTATAAGATATTAGCTGAAAAGATTCTCTATTTATATAAACATCCAGAGAAGATTACCGAAATCACTATTAATGCTTTAGCTATGGTTGATAATTGTTATGACATGGAGAAAAATGTTGCACAGATATATAATCTGTATTTACAATAAATAATCAGTTAAATGAAACTCTCTATAAGACATTTTGTAAGTATATCGTTACCGTATACTATTGTATTAATTGCATTTTTTACAATTGTGGGATTGTATCGTCCTGGATTTCCGCTTTTATCCCTTTTTGATATTACAGCTATTAGTTGGTTTTTCTCTTTTTTTATTTTGATTGTATTCTTTTATTCACGCATCTTTTTTTTCGACGATGTCAACAAAAAGAACTTATTAGTAATAAAGATATACTTAATTTGGATGCTTATTTGTATTGTTAGAGGGTTTTTTGCAGCAGAAAATTATTGGGATTGGAAAGGTTTAACCTCAAATTCATTATCTATTTTATTACCAGTTATGGCTTATGCAGCTACCAATAAAGTTATCGTACAATCTTTACTTTCGTCTTATATAAAATATGGTTTACCTCTATTTATAATTCTTAGTGTACTAATGATTACTGATGCCTATGGGCGTTACTTAATGCCAATTAGTTTTTTATTATTATTTCTGCCTGTATTAAGTAAAAGACAAAGAATAGTCTTGTTATTATTCACAGCTATCGTATTCTTTGCAAATATACATGCACGCAGTAATATAATAAAATTTGGGGTTCCTTTTATTCTTTTGTTGATTTATTACTGGCAAGATAGAGTATCTATAAAAGTGTTAGAAGGTATCCGTCTTATTCTCATTATCCTTCCTTTTGTTCTGTTTTTATTAGGTGCATCGGGTATTTTTAATGTTTTTAAAATGAATGAGTATTTAGGAGATTTTACAATTGAGGGAACTGACTTTGATGGGGAAGTACGCGAACTTGGCGTAACTGATGATAACCGAACATTCCTCTATTTTGAAGTAATTAATTCTGCAATCATTAATGATTACTGGGTTTTTGGACGTACTCCAGCTAGAGGAAATGACTCTGCCTTTTTTGGAGATGAGGAGTATGAACTAACTGGTAGAGATGAACGGCTAGGTAATGAATTTGGAATAGCAAATGTATTTACTTGGACTGGAATTGTGGGAGTGATACTCTACCTTCTAATATTTTATAGGGCTAGTTACTTGGCCATAAATAAATCGAATAATATTTTCGCAAAAATGATTGGTGTATATGTTGCATTTAGATGGTCCTACTCTTGGGTTGAGGATATAAATAATTTTTCGTTGAATTACTTCATGCTGTTTATTATGATTGGACTCTGTATTTCTCATTCTTTTAGAATAATGAGTAATTATGAAGTTACTATATGGGCAAGAGGTATATTCGATAAGCGTTATGTTGATTTTGATAAACATATTAAAGAAGAAGAAAATGAGGAATAGTGAAATAGCTGTATTACTTACTTGTCATAACCGTAAGGACAAAACATTGGCCTGTTTGGAGTCTTTTTATTTAGCAGAAAAACCAGTTGGTTATACATTTGATATATTTTTAGTAGACGATGGATCTACCGATGGAACAAATAATGCTGTAAAAAAGCAATTTCCTGATGTAAATATAGTAAAAGGAAACGGAAATTTGTATTGGGCAGGAGGTATGCGGTTAGCGTGGAGCACTGCTATGAACAACAAAGTTTATTATGCTTTTCTTTTGCTGAATGATGATGTGATTTTATATAATAACTTCTTCGATAATTTAATAATCTCAGAGCAGCATGCTTTGTCAAAGGATGGCAAAAAAGGTATTTATTCAGGAGCAACTATTGATAATATTACAAATAAAGTGACTTATGGTGGTGAAAAGATAACAACAAATCACTTTATAGTTAAGCGTCAATTATTAACTCCAAAAGATGTGCCTCAAAAATGTGATTTGACAAATGCAAATATACTTTGGATAAGTAAAGAGACTGTTGATGCTATTGGCTTTTTTGATGAGCGATTTACACATGGAATTGCAGACTTTGATTATTCGTTAAGAGCTATCAAACATAGAATTCCTGTTTATTTAGCGCCTAATATAGGCGGAATATGCTTGTTTGATCATGAGCGAAACTGGAAATCTAGCAACTCTTCACTGAAACAACGCATATCCTTTTTGAAAAGTCCTAAGGGGTTAGCATACAAGGAGTATCTCTACTACATAAAGAAGCATTTTCCCTTATATCTACCTTATGCATTTACTATGCTTTGGTTAAAAACATTATTTCCTTATTTGTGGGATAAACTTAAGGGTTAAAATATGAAACTTGGCTGTGTGATAAATAGAGTTCTATTATTATAAGATGAATAATAGATTAATCTATAATTTCTCCTTTATACTTTTCCTAATTTACTATTACAAAATCATATTTTACTACCTCAATGCTGTTGATTTTGAATCACAAATAAATTATAGTTGTACATAAATATAATACAGAAAGTTTTAGTTGTATTAATACTGTATAGCAAAAGATTGAATTGCCGTGTTTCTGACAAATCAATGAGAAATACCTGTTATATATGATGAGAATATAACTGAGCTTTTAGGAAATTAAGGAGTCCAATTTTATTTTCAGATGAGTTGTCAGTTTTGTTGAATAGTGAGGGTATGTGTTTATTGACGGGAGGTGCAGGATATGATGAATATAACAAAGAGTTCATATTACAAGCTTTTGATTCTAAATTACAAGAGTTTTCAGAACATGATTTGTTATAGTAACCAGAAAGAGGAGTAATTAGAATGCTCATATTATGCTCATTAATTATTAGAAAGAAAAGGATTTTAGTTACATTAAAACGAACTTAATATTCTATCTCTACACTGGTGTAAACTTTTTGGTGATGTGGAGTTAAAATTTAAAAACATGTTAAACTAATTGATGTGGCTATTGTTATAAATATAAAACTAAAATTTTTATTTTATGAATGATAAAAGTGAAATAATAGAAAAGATAAAACGTTATATAGTCAAATCGTCCTTTTCTCAAAAGGACGAAATTCAGAATGATACGTTGATTTTCGAAGATAGTTTACTAGACTCTATGGGGTTTCTTTTTTTAATTGATTTTTTAAAAGAAGAGTTCACAGTAGAAATTGAGGACGTTGATTTAGTAGATGAGAATTTTAAATCAATTAACAATATAACAGGTTTTTTGCTTAAAAAGTTCGAAGTTGATAAATTGAGTTAAGAATCAATGTTTAAAGGTTTTCATAAACAATTTTAAGGAGGATACATGTCAGGAATAGTAGGTTTTTATACTAAAAATACAACTACAGATACTTTAGGTGTTTTGAGACGAATGCTTACCCGAATCAAACATAGAGGGTCAGACTATTTTGGCGTGTTTGCTTCAAACTTTGTAGGATTAGGTGAAGGATTGAGTTCTTCAGCAATTAAAAAGATGATTATATCTCCTCTATCGAATGAAGAAAAAACATTGTGGATAGTATGGAGTGGAGCCGTATTTAATCGTGGAGAGTTAGAGTCTAGATTGTTGAAAAAAGGTGCTTATTTGAGAACGGATAGTGATGCAGAGTTAATTCTCCTTTTATATCAAGAGTTTGGTGTAGGTTGTCTTGATATGATGAATGGTCAATTTGCATTTTCTATTTGGGATTGTACGAAACAAGAACTATTCTTAGCACGCGATAGAATGGGAATTTGCCCATTGTATTACAGCATGTTTAATAACGGAATTGTTTTTGCTTCAGAAATGAAAGCCTTGTTTGAATATCCTCAATTAACGCCAAAAATTTCAGCTAAGTCACTTGCTCAAATCACAACTTTCTGGGCTACTTTGACTCCTAACACAGTTTTTGAAGGAGTTTCAGAGCTTTCTCCAGGTCATTATCTTAAATTTAATAGTGATGGATTGCAAACTAAAGCTTACTGGGAGTTCCCAGTGTTTTTACCTGAAGAATACTCACAATATAACCTAGACGAATCAGTTAATCAATTTGATGAGTTGTTTAGCGATGCAGTCGCAATAAGAACAAATCAAGATGAGCCATATGGCGCTTATTTAAGTGGAGGAATCGACTCGAGTGTTACAACTGCATATATAAAAAAATTGCATCCTGATTTAAATCTAGATACATTTTCTATTAGTTTTACCAATCCCGATTTTGATGAGTCGGCATATCAAAACATTGCTGTTGATTATTATAAGACTAATCACAGCAAAGTGATATGTAGTGATGCTGATATTGCCAACAGTTTTAAAGACGTTGTATGGCACGCCGAAAGCACGCTGTTGCGCAGTTCTCCTGCACCCATGTTTATGCTTTCTAGGTTAGCTAAGAAGAGCAATATACAAACAGTTGTAACTGGTGAAGGAGCAGATGAGATATTGGGAGGGTACAACATTTTTAAGGAAGCAATAATAAGAGAGTTTTGGGCAAAAGAGCCCACATCAAAATACAGGCCCTTACTACTTAAAAAGCTATATCCATACTTGTCGCAAATGGGCAACTCAAATGATATGGCCTTGAGAATGTTTTTTGGTTACAAGCTAACTGAAACAACTTCTCCAGTTTATTCGCATCTGTTGAGGTGGCATAATACTGCTCGTATTAAAAACTTCTTTTCTACCAACATAAAAAATGAAATAAAGGACTATAATCCTGTCAAAGAGTATTCTGAAAAAGTTGAAGATACGCTAAGGGGAGTTGATTTACTGTCGAGAGCTCAATGGATAGAAGCTAATGTTTTTACGATGAGCTATCTTTTGCCCTCACAAGGAGAGCGTATGGCTGCAGCTAATTCTGTGGAAGGAAGATTTCCTTTTCTAGATCACAGGGTTATTGAGATGTGTATGAGGTTGAGGCCAGAATTTAGAATGAATGGTTTAAAAGAAAAATATCTTCTAAAAGAGATGGCTGAAAATATCGTGCCAAAAGAGATAACTGCTCGACAAAAACAGCCTTATAGAGCACCTATTGCAACATCATTCAGTGTGGAAAACAGGCCCGACTACATTAAGGAAATGCTTTCGAAAGAAAAGATAATCTCGATGGGTTATTTTGAATATGAAAAAGTAAAGATGCTTTTAGAAAAGATGAAAATGAAGCATCAGATTACAGAAATAGATAATATGGCACTTACCGCCATTTTATCAACTCAAATTTTACATTCCTGTTTTGTTGAAAAGTCAATTCCGGTATTGAGAGATTCAGAATTAATAAAGTTGGACAATATAGTGTTCGACAAGAATTATAAATACGCATAAAACTTATATCTGTGGATACAAATAAAAAGAAATTATCTCATCAGCTTTTACATATAGAAGACATTGAGAGTGCATGCAATGCAATAGTTGAAGATCTGCGAAAAGCAGTTTCACATCAACTGAATCGTAGGGGTGCAGTAGTAGGAATTAGTGGAGGCATTGACTCTTCAGCAACTTTGGCATTATCAGTAAAAGCTTTTGGTGCTAAAAATGTATTAGGGGTTATATTGCCAGAGTCAGAGTCTAGCTCTGATAGTGAAACAATGGCTAAAGATTTGGCTAAGAAGTTTGGTGTAGAGGTAGTGGTTGAAAATATAACTGGTGCACTTGAAGGGTTTGGATGTTATACGCGTCGCGATGAGGCAATATCAAATGTAATTCCAGAATTCAACCCTGCAAAAGATAAGTCGAAAATTGTAATTAATCAAAGGATAGACAAGAATATTCCACCACTGTTTTCTGTAACTGTTATTCCTCCTGATGGAAAAGAACAAACAAAAGTGCTTTCAACAAAAGATTATTTGCAAATAGTGGCATCGTCCAATTTTAAACAGCGATCAAGAATGTCGATGCTTTATTATCATGCGGAGCGTCTATATTATGCTGTTATAGGCACACCAAATAGACACGAAGTTGAGCAAGGGTTTTTTGTGAAATACGGAGATGGCGGAGCCGATGTAATGCCTATAGGCAACCTTTATAAATCACAAGTTTATCAGTTTGCTAAACATCTAGGAGTTCCTCAAGAAATAATTGATAGAATACCTACAACAGACACCTACAGTGCAGAACAAACTCAAGAAGAGTTCTTTTTTCAATTACCATATAAAACAATGGATTTAATTTCTTATGGTATAGAGAACAAATACTCAATAAAAGAGATTGCTGATGCGGTAGAGAAATCTGAAAATGAGGTAAATAGTATATTAACGAATTTAGAGAGAAAAAAAAATACAACGGAGTATTTGAGAATGCGTCCTATATTCTTTTAATCTCTAATTTCTAACAAATTACTTTTGATATGAATGCATTTGACTATTTTTTTAGCGATACTAAAGAAATGAATAAAAAGTTCATTTTAAATGAAGGAGAAGATATTTCTTTCGAAGAGTTATATAGCAGAAGCTTAGCCTTGGCGCATATTATTTCTGCTAGGTTAGGCACTGATAATAAAATTATTCTGATAAGCCAAAACAATCTGTTTTTCATAACCTGTTATTTAGCTATAATAAAATCTGGAAATGTTTGTGTTCCTTTAAATCCTTCAATTGAACAAAGTAATTTCAACTTTATTGAAAACGTAACCGAATGTAAATTTTCGTTTGTATCCGAAAAGTCAAATATAAAACTCACTATTAATAATGAAGTTGTTAATGAGTCGAGCTTAAAAGGCTTAATTGAGCAAAACAAAGAAAATAGTAAACACTCTGAAGATGCTAAACACACAGGGGAATATTTTGATGAAAATCGCTTAGCTGAAATTTTATTTACATCGGGTTCTACAGGCGTCCCTAAGGGGGTGATGCTAACTCATTTGAATCTTCGTGCAAACACAGATTCAATTTTATCTTATTTGAAGTTGACTTCGAATGATTCTATGTTGTTGGTGCTTCCACTTTACTATTGTTATGGCTTGTCTGTTCTTCACACTC
>LFRM01392040.1_pt1 | contig 23002 bp, 23 predicted proteins | sample 618341 | NCBI WGS metagenome assembly LFRM01 (sample SAMN03654438, study PRJNA283298) | anaerobic digester metagenome | isolation source: pool of bioreactors CSTR01a, CSTR02a, and CSTR03a thermophilic anaerobic... | place: Denmark: Kgs. Lyngby | collected 2014-05-21 | reverse complement strand
TTTGTCCTAAGCCAGTCAGAGATCGAATCAGATCAGTGATCAAGCTAGGGGTTAGGACGAAAACCGCTACAGAAAGCAGTAGGGATACAAAGACTGTCAAAGTCATGGCTAGTCCTTGATGTCGTTCCAGGAAATTATCCAGTTTGCTTGTTTCCTCAGCCTCTTCTTCGTCAGGCGAGCTGAGTTCTGCTGAGCGCATTAAAGCGTTGACACCGGTGCGCAACTGAGTAACCAAGCGCACGGATCCACGCAAAAACGGCACATTAAATTTACTGCTACGTTGCGCTCTAGGTTTCACCTGCAAGTCAATCTCGCCGGAAGCCAAACGAAGAGCGATCGCTTGTTTGTCAGGGCCCAACATCATCAATCCTTCAATTAAAGCCTGACCGCCAATACTGGTTTTCTTGGCAGCTCTTTGCACTGCGACATCAGGAACGACATCAACAGGATCCTCTTCCGCTTCAGCTTCTGTTTCGAGCTCCGCTGTTTCGGCTACATTCTCAGTTTCAGGCTCTGAAGATTCAACTTCAGAGTCTTCCACTGCGAAATCGGCCAAGTCCACAGACTCAGCATCAGCAGACGCAGCTTCAAACTCCGCTACATCTGACTTGAGCTCCGCAAGTTCAGCATCTTCAAAAGTCGTTTCCGGAACAGGATCGTTTTTCAGATTGAAATTATTGGTTTCAGTCAATTTAGGCACCTAGAAAAAGGAGGAGCTGCGAGCTCCTCCCAGAATTCTTATTCCCCGCGCTGCATGCGCTTTTTAAATTTGTCTACGCGTCCACCGGTATCCACGAGCTTCTGACGGCCTGTGTAGAAAGGATGGCATTTGGAACAAATGTCAATTCTCATTTCATCAATAACAGCCTTAGTTTCAAAAGTCTCACCGCAAGCACAGCGTACTGTACAATCTTTGTATTCAGGATGAATATTATCTTTCATGCTTCTCACCTCTCATGGCAATCGCGCGAAAACAATTAGCCTCGTATGCGATTCCAGAATTAGCTATTTTTAGCCGAATTAGATTGTATACCCCTATTAAAAGACTGTCAAGCATCCGGCTGCTCTGTAACCTCAATTTTCTCACAGCAATCGACAGAGCAATTTCCACGTGCAGAGACGAAACCTACTCTTAAATTACAACGTATAATGTTAGCATTATCACAATGAAGTAATATTTATTGACAAGCATAAAAAACGCAGGAGGGAAAAATGAACAACGCAATTTTTAAAGTACCGGAAGCACGTAATGAAGCCATCTTAGGCTATGAACCCGGCAGCAAAGCTAGGGAAAGCCTTAAGCTCGAACTGGAACGCCAAAGCAAGATGACAGTTGAGATCCCGGTAATTATTAATGGAGAAGAAATCTTTACCGGAGACAGCGAATCAGTTGTAATGCCGCATGAACATCAACACGTCTTGGCTACTACGCACTTGGCGAGCGAAAATGAAATGAAACGGGCAATTGCGACAGCACTGGAAGCTAAAAAAGAATGGGCTCGTATGCCTTTCGAACACAGAGCTGCCATCTTCCTCAAGGCAGCCGATCTGCTAGCCGGACCTTGGCGAGATCGCATCAATGCAGCAACTATGCTGGGCCAAAGCAAAACAGTGATCCAATCTGAGATCGACGCTGCTTGTGAGCTTTGTGATTTTTTGCGCTTCGGTGTCGCCTGCGCTGAAGAAATTTATCAACAGCAGCCTATGAGCACTCCAGGTGTCTGGAATCGTCAAGAGTATCGTCCTCTGGACGGCTTCGTCATGGCGATTTCTCCCTTTAACTTCACCTCCATCGGCGGTAACCTTGCTATCGCACCCGCATTAATGGGCAATACAGTGATCTGGAAACCTGCCCGCACCGCCGCCCTCTCCAACTACTATGTGTATCAGCTTTTACTGGAAGCTGGCCTTCCCGCGGGAGTTATCTCCTTCTTACCCTCACGCGGTAAAGATGTTGACCAACATATCCTAAGAAACCCCCATCTGGGAGGTTTCCATTTCACAGGCTCGACCGCTGTCTTCCAAAATGTGTTCAAAGTTGTCGGGGAAAACATCAGTTCTTACAAGCAATACCCGCGCCTCGTTGGCGAAACCGGTGGTAAAGACTTTGTCTTTGCCCATCCAACAGCCGATATTGACACACTGGTAGCGGGCTTAGTGCGTGGCTCCTTCGAATATCAAGGACAAAAATGTTCTGCCGCTTCCCGAGCCTATATACCCAGAAGCATTTGGCCGGAAGTCAAAGACAAGTTGCTAGATAAAACCAAGGATCTAAAAATGGGCGATGTGCGCGATTTCACAAATTTCCTCTCAGCTGTCATCGACCGCAAAGCATTCACAAAGATCTCACAGGCGATCGACGACGCAAAAGCCTCAGATGACGCAGAAGTTTTGATTGGCGGCTACGATGATAGTGTCGGTTATTTCATTTCTCCCACAGTAATCCTAGCCAAAAAAGCTGATTACGCAACCATGAAAGAGGAGCTTTTCGGCCCTGTTCTGACTGTCTATATTTACGAAGACGAGAAACTCGAAGAAACCTTGACTCTGTGTGACGAAACTTCACCATACGCTTTGACCGGAGCAATCTTCGCACAAGACAGAGCTGCCATCGTCGCCATGGAAGCTGCACTAAGTAGCGCAGCCGGCAACTTTTATATTAACGACAAACCCACCGGCGCAGTAGTGGGGCAACAACCTTTCGGTGGATCAAGAGCCTCCGGCACTAACGATAAAGCCGGCAGTGTCCTGAACCTTCTGCGCTGGGTCAGCCCGCGCACCATCAAGGAAAACCTCCTGCCCTCCGAAGACATCAGCTATCCCTTCATGCAGGAAAGTTAGGGCAGAGACAAAGTAAGTAAGAAATAAGGAGAGCCGCTGATTAGAATTTTCATCAGCGGCTCTTTTGTTATCTCGTATTTATTTGCTTGCGACAGATCAGACTACCGAGCTCTCCGTCGGCAATAAACCGCCGTCTTTGAAGCGACTGACATTGAGACAAGTCACGTCAATATCTGCTTCCTCACCCAAAATCTGTTTAGCTATAACATGACCTGTGACAGGCGCCAACATGAAACCATGTCCCGAGAATCCTGCGGCAATGTAAAAGCCGGATAGTTCGGGATCCTCATCGTAGATCGGTTGTGCATCTGCAGTCATGTTATAAAGACCGGCCCACTGGCGAACAACCTTCAAGCGACCGAGCCGCGGCATCAACGTGGTGCAGGTCTTGCTCATTTTTTCCAAAAACTGCCACGACGATGTCAAGCGCAAATCTCTAGGCTCGCTGTCATCACTCCGCCCCATGATAAAGGAGCCGTGAGGCACCTGTTGAATATAGATATTCAGGGAAAAGCCCATAAACATCGGGTCTTGCATAGGCTCGACCGGTTCTGTCACCATGATCTGATGTCGTCGAGAAAATACCGGCAAATCTGAGCCCGCCATTTCAGAGATTAATTTGGAATAACCGCCAGCTGCATTGACCACGACCGGAGCAGAGATATCGCCCTTGTCTGTCCGCACACCCGCGACCTTAGCGCCGTCCCGCAGAATCTCGCAAACTTCGGTATATTCATAAATAGTCACGCCCAAGGCACGCGATGCTTCAGCGAAAGCCTCAGTCGTACGGAAAGGATTCAGGTGACCGTCCCTCTGGCAAAAAGTTGCTGCCTTTATTTTCGATATATCCAGATGAGGCATAATTTCGCCGGCCTCTTCCGGGCTAAGGAAAACAGATTCAATACCCAAACTGTGCTGCAGACTTACGTTCCTTCTGAACTGTTCCACTTCTGCGTCAGTCCCGGCAGCAATCAGGTAACCTCCCTGCTCGAACTCTATATCAATATCATTATGAAAAATCTCCTGCGCATTTTCAAAAAACTCACAGGAATATTTTGACAAGAGGCAGTTCAGCTCCGTCCCCCATTGCATACGGATTCCAGCTCCACAACGACCGGTAGCACCACTGCCAAGGAAACTCTTCTCAATCACAGCAATGTTTTTGACACCTTCTCGTGCCAGATGAAAAGCGATCGAGAGGCCTGAAATGCCGCCGCCTATGATTACAACATCAAATGTTTTCTGCATCTTCTTCGCTCCCTTTCGCTAATATATCCATGGAAACCGGAGTAGCCGGTGGCCGGAAACTGCCGCCTTCAAATTCTTCCAAAGAAACTCCGGCATCTCTAGCCAACTCATTTAGAATCACTTGACGACAACTGCGTCCCTGACAAGGTCCCATCCCTGCGCGACTTCTGTGTTTGATCTCATCTACCGTTTTGTAGCCGCGTGCAATCAGATCGCGAATCTCATCTAAGTCAACGCCTTCACAGCGACAAACTACCGGAGCCTCTTCTTCCAGCTCAAGAGCCTCGTAGCTGCTAAGCAAAGTCACTTCTTCGCTAATCACGGAAAATGAGCGCACATCCTGTAAGTGCTCTTTGGGCACCTCGAGAGTAATCAACGGTGTCTTTCCTTTTCCGCCTTTCATGATGCGTGTCACCGTGGCCGGAAAGAGCTCGCTGCCATCTCGGCCTCTCGCCATTACCTGCTCGCCTTTTTCAGGGAGAGGCAGATATTCATGCGGCAGCATGATTGTGCCCTTCTCTCCCTCCATCGACTCGTCGATAATGAAAATAGCCAAACCGGGGCAGACTCTGGCGCAGACAGCGCAGCCTGTACATTCAGAAAAGTCAACAAACGGTAAGTCGTTTATATTTTCAAAAGGATAAATAGCGTTAAAGCGGCAAGATACTACGCAAGGATTACAGGGTATTTCTTCGAAACACTCGATGACCGCGTAAGGTCCCCGCTTTTTTTCGCTTTCATTCGGCAGACGACCTTGGAGATTGTCTTCCGTGGCCAAACCTTCAAGTTTTAATTGTGTCAAATCAGTCTTCATGAATACGCTCCGGCCAGGGCCATCCCTGTTCTTATTTTCTCGCTTCCGGGGCCAGCCCTCAGCTGACGCAGCTGACTAAGACATTCCTTCTTGAGGGCTTCACTTCCTTCGTTAGAGAATCCTAGATGCTGAGCTACAGCAATACCTGCTATTTCGCCTTCAACCATTGCAGAACTGGCCTCTTCTATACCGGCAACATCACCTGCAATATACAGCCCCTTCCGCGTGGTCATCATGTCGGCGTCTCTTAGCGGAACGTAGCCCCCCAAAGCTCCGATATATTTCATATCGACAGCAGCCTGCCAGAGCAGATCGGTCAGTGGTGAAAGGCCGACTGCTACACAGACAACATCTACGTCCAGCTGCCGTTCGCTATCAGGAACCTTCTTCCACTCATCATCCAGCGCATGGATAATGACGTGTTCAACTTTTTCATCGCCAAAAGCACGCTCCAAAGTATGACGGGTCAAAATCGGCACGCCCGCTCGACGAATCTTACTGGCATGCACCAGATAACCGCCTATGTGTTCCGCAGCATCCAAGACCGCAGCCACTTCTACACCGGCCTGTAGCAATTGATAAGAGACAATCAAACCGATATTTCCGGCACCAATCATCAAGACTCTCTTGCCGGGACGCACGCCATACTCATTCATCAGCGTCTGTACAGCACCGGCGCCGTACACGCCGGGCAGATCGTTACCCATAAAGGGAAGAGTTTTTTCTGAAGCACCGGTTGCCACAATGCAAGCCTCCGGGCGATATTTCATAAACTTGCCCTGCACCTCGGCTGTGATGACGCCATCCTCGTAGAAACCGAGAACTGTTGCGTCTGTCTGAATTTCAACGCGTCCCGGAAGTCCCTCTAGCCTAGAAGTCAAGATATCACTTATCTCAATACCTCTAGTAGATGCGAACTGCTGCTCTGAGCCGAAAAATTTATGCGTCTGCTTGACGAGCTGTCCGCCGGTCTTTTGTGCGCGTTCCATGATCAGTACATCTACACCGAGCTCGGCAGCTCGGTAGGCGGCGCACAATCCGGCAGGTCCTGCCCCGATGATTAAGAGTGGTACTGAAATCATGGCAGCACCCCCTTATCGTTTTGCGAACGTACAACCATGCCGGCTTCCAAAGGCTCAACACATACCCGCACATTTGGCACACCGTTCACAATCATCAGACATGAGGAACAGTTTCCAATCGCACAATAAAAGCCACGCGGACGCGCGCTCTTAAAATGGTGACCTAAAACACGTACTCCGGCCGCATGTAAAGCCGAGGCGATTGTATCACCGGACTTACCTACGAGCTCCTGACCGTCGAAGGTGAAAGCGACACTTTCGCCCTCATCAAACTCCAGTATAGGATGCTCCAATATTCTATTACTATCCACAGAACCCCCTCCAGAAAGTGTTAAATCAGAGAATTATTTATTAGATTGTAGCACAGCAAGGAAAGAAATATATCATAACAAACTCTATCAAAGCATCCGTTTCTGACACATCCCTTGGCTTCTTGCATAAACTACAACGACTACATTCAGACAAATTCATAATATTGACAATGATATTTTGCTTTTTAAGATTTTATACAATATACTAATAACGTAAATCATGAGCCCTTAGAAGAAGCAGAGACAGCTCTGAAAGCTGCTTAACAGCCCTAATACACTTTTTCACCAATACTTTCCCTGTCTTGCAGAGAAGAGAGGGAGCTTTTATTTTTAATCTTTTTAATAAATAGTCTTTTAGGAAGACGTGCTACTTATAATTTATGGATTAAACAATACGTTTGATCGAGGGGGACAAACCATTAAAACGTATTGTTTTTTAATAGAACAATAAATATTTATTATGTGGAGGCTTTGAAGTTGAACTACGAGATTTTTTCCAGAGTTGTCTTACCAATCAGTGCACTAGTCACACTACTTGCAGCGTATCTTATTCATCGCGTCGTAAAACGTCAACCAGGCGGCAGCGGAAGGATGGAGGAAATTGCCTCCTTCATCCGTGAAGGAGCTATGGTTTTTCTTTCCCGCGAATATCGATTCATAGTTTTATTTATCGCAGCAATGTTTATCCTACTGCTGGCCTTGTTAGGTTGGCCCACCGCTATCGCTTTCGTCATTGGTGGTGTCTTTTCAGTATTGGCCGGTTTTTTCGGAATGCGTACAGCTACCTTAGCCAACGTCCGCACCGCCGAAGCGGCTCGTAGCAAAGGTATGCTGGCTGCTCTAAGAATTGCCTTCGGTGGTGGTTCAGTCATGGGACTGTGTGTTGTCGGACTGGGCTTGCTCGGCATCAGCGGCATCGTCCAATTTGCGTCTGACAGCATAGTAGTTGAAGCACTCACCGGCTTCAGCCTAGGTGCTTCTTCAATGGCCTTATTCGGTCGTGTCGGCGGCGGCATTTATACTAAAGCGGCTGACGTCGGAGCCGATCTGGTCGGCAAGCTGGAAGCAGGAATACCTGAAGATGACCCGCGCAACCCGGCCGTTATCGCTGACAACGTCGGCGACAATGTCGGTGATGTCGCCGGTATGGGCAGTGACCTTTTTGAGTCTTATGTCGGATCGATTGTTTCCGCAATAACGCTGGCCGTTACCTTACCCGTTGCCCTAGTCGGAAACAGAATCGCAGCAGTGGCCTATCCTCTCTTATTGAGTGGAGCCGGAGCCCTCTTCTCACTTTTGGGAATCATATTCGTCAGTAAGTTGAATATGAAAAACCCTGCCAAAATCCTTAATGCAGGAACTTACATCAGCAGTTTATTAACTACCTTAGCCGCTTTAGGACTAAGCTACTGGCTATTCGATACACACCAGCACTTTATCGCTATTACCTCAGGCTTGATTGCTGGGGTTTTGATCGGTACAACAACTGAGTATTTCACATCGGCAGATTACAGACCTGTGAAAAACCTAGCCAAAGCCTGCAGAACCGGATCAGCCACTACGATCATTGACGGTTTTGCCATCGGCATGGGTTCATCTTTCGTTCCGATTTTATTAATCGCTGCAGCTATCTTTGCTTCCTATAGAGCAGTTGGTCTTTACGGAGTTGCTTTGGCCGCAGTCGGTATGTTATCCACAGTCGGTATGACGATATCTGTTGATGCTTACGGCCCGATCGCAGACAACGCCGGCGGTATCGCACAGATGTCCGACCTGCCGCATGAAGTTAGAGATATTACGGACAAGCTGGATAGTGTCGGTAATACAACTGCAGCCATAGGAAAAGGCTTTGCCATCGGCTCAGCCACTTTAACAGCTCTGGCTTTATTTGTCTCCTATGCTCAGGTTTCACGCTTAGCAGTTATAGACCTTCTGGATCCTTATTCCATCATCGGTCTCTTTATTGGCGGTGCCTTCCCCTTCCTCTTCTCCGCTTTGACTATGAACTCAGTAGGCAGAGCAGCTTTCCAGATGATTGAGGAAGTGAGACGTCAGTTTAAGAACGAACCCGGTATCATTGCTGGAACGGTATTGCCCGATTACAATCGCTGTATCGAAATCAGCACGAACTCCGCACTCCGCGAAATGATTCTCCCTGGACTACTGGCCGTCTTAGGACCGATCCTAGTTGGACTTCTCTTAGGACCGGTAGCCTTAGGTGGCATGTTGGCCGGCGCTCTGGTAACAGGTGTTGTTCTTGCCATTACCTTATCTAACTCGGGTGGAGCTTGGGACAATGCGAAGAAACATATCGAGGAAGGTCACTGTGGCGGTCCCGGAAGTGACGCGCATAGAGCTGCTGTTGTCGGCGACACCGTAGGCGATCCTTTCAAAGATACCTCCGGACCTTCAATCAACATTTTGATCAAGTTGATGACAATTGTAGCAATGGTGTTTGCGCCATTCTTTTAATAGAGTTATCCTAAAACATAGAGGTATGTTTTGGGACTATTTACTGAAAAACTTAAAGAAATGGGTGCATCGGTTATACCGATCACCCTTTTCGTTGTCCTTTTACACTTTACATTAACCCCTGTTCCAATTGACGATTTATGGCGCTTTATCATAGGCGCCATTCTTATTATTGTCGGTCTAGGGATTTTCTTAGCAGGCGTGGATCTGGGAGCTACACCCATCGGAGAGCAAAGCGGAAGTGCTCTTGTCAAAACTAATAATATGCCGCTGCTAATATTCGGCGGTCTTATGTTGGGCTTCATTATCTCCTTCGCCGAACCCGACCTGCATGTTCTTTCTATTCAAGTAGAGCAATTTACAGCCAACGCCATTGGCAGGTGGCAGATGGTTTTAGTTGTTTCTCTGGGAGTCGGAGCGATGGTTATGGTCGGCTTCTGGCGCTTAGTAAAGCGCGTACGCCTGCGAACAGTGCTTTGGATCGCGTATGGCGTGATCTTTTCGCTTGCCTTGTTTAACTCACCGGAATTTCACGCTTTTGCTTTTGATGCCTCAGGTTCAACAACCGGAGCCATAACCACACCGTTCTTGCTGGCACTGGCAGCTGGAATCGCCGGCTTATATGAAGGCGAAGCCGAAGATGCCAGGGACAGATACGGCATAGTCGGTCTGGCTTCCGCCGGGGCCATTCTGGCGATGTTGCTGCAAGGAGTTATCAACTCTCCAACGTCTTATCAAGAGATTGGGGTAGTCCAAGATCTTGCTCCGGCTTCCTTTTTACAACCCTTTACAGAAACGATTGGCGGCGTCCTCTTCGATTCTCTATTCAGCATTGCTCCTTTGGCAATTGTTTTCATTATTTTTCAGTTTGCAGTCTTAAAGCTCAAGCGTCGAAGCGCTTCCAGAATAATGATCGGACTGCTTTACTGTTACATCGGGCTCAGCCTTTTCATGATCGGCGCCAGTGGCGGCTTTATGAGAGTCGGTCGCTATATCGCTTCTCAATTGGTTTTGGAACATCATCCCCTGGTCACGATTATGGCCGGGTTTTTCCTAGGCATGCTTACTGTAATCGCTGAACCTGCTGTGCACGTGCTTGCTGATTCTGTTGAAGACAGCACAGGCGGCACTGTTCCGAGAAAGCTGACCTTACTGTCACTCGCGATCGGTGTCGCTTTCTCTATCGCGCTCGCCATGATTAGAGTTTATGTAGATGGCCTGATGCTCTGGCACATTCTTCTGCCCGCCTACATTATTATCATGATCATGAGTTATTTCACACCGGATCTTTTTATCGGCATAGCTTTCGACGCCGGTGGTGTAGCTTCCGGTCCCATGGCAGCTACATTTATACTCGCTTTTGCTCAAGGAGCTGCGGGCTCTCATGCGACGGCCAACGTCTTAATCGACGGTTTCGGTGTAGTCGCTCTGGTCGCCATGACTCCCCTCATAACAATCCAAACTATGGGCCTGATTTATAAACATAGACACAAAAAAGTTCAGAAATCTACTTCCAATGAAGATGCCGACTAAGGCTCTCGTTTTTTCAGCATGCAGGAGGATTCTATGACCAAGCACTCCATTTTAGACTTAAGTAATAGAGCAATGTTGCTTCTAATCGTCCCCCACGGTAGGGCTGAAGACATTGCCCACTACGCACTGGCTGAAGGGGCTTCCGGAGTCACTGCCTTCCCCGGACACGGGACAGTGCCTAAGCGCCTTTTGCGCGCTTTAGGTTTAGACGAAGTTCGCCGCGAACTAGTTGTCATAATCCTTCCGGAACTGGAAGCAGCCTCCGATCTTCTAGAAAAAATCAAGCTGGCAGGACATTTGGAGAAAAATGTTTTCAGTATCGCTTTCATTCAGCCGCTATTGGATTTGAATGAAAACGGTCAGCTGAATCTTGAGCAAGACATAAGTCCTTCAAAAGCTGATTACCGCTCCTTGCTAGTAATAGTAGACAGAGGAGAAGGCACAACCGTCGTCGATATCGCCCGACAAAACGGAGCTGTCGGAGCCACGATTATAGAAGCTATGGGCAGTGCCGATCACAGTGCACAAGTCTTCGATTTCGAGATTAATCCGCGCAAGGATTTGGTTTTACTGGTGACTGATAAGGAAAAAGCCGAAACCATACAGCAAGTCCTCCTTGACGCTCTGCGCAGCAGCACCCCGGGCAGAGGCATAAGCTTTATGCTGAACGTGACTGAAACTCTTGGTATCAAAGGATTAGGGGATGAAACCGCTTTGTTAGGTGGTAGCTGGACCGCGCCCACACCCAGTCCTCATACTGCTCTTTTCATCTTGGTAAATCGCCCCAAAACCAAAAAGCTTATCAGGACTTGCGAAGCCGCAGGCAGCGCGGGAGCCACGATTATTCACGGTCGCGGCATCAAAAAAGCTAAAGTCGGCAGTGTGTTTTTCAAGGAAAGTTTTGATGTTGAACGCAATTTAGTTTTGATGCTAATAAAGGAAGAGCAAGAGCAGACCATCCTCCGTGCTTTGCGAGATTTAAACGAGACGGACACTGAGTGCGCACTATCTGTAACAGCAACTGACGCCATCAATTTCCAGAAATTTTCAGACTAAGTCAAGATCTGTGCCTGGCACGAAAATGAACCTGGCACGAAAATGAACTTAATCTTCTTCGTCGAAGTAGCCTTCTTCTTCCATCTGCAGATTAACTTCGATCCGCACTAAGGACCTGCGCAAGAGCATTTGGAGTCGGCCGAGTTGGGCGTCGTCCATCTTTTCACTCAAAGCTTCTTCAGCTTCTCGGAGATCCCTTTCAGCGCGTTCACGATCAATCTCTTCGGGCATCTGAGCAATCGTGGTAAAAATATCGACTGAATCCTGATCGATCTCGGCCATGCCGCCAAAGACAGCGAGCTTCTTCTCCGTGCCGTTATTGATTACCCGGAGAATGCCGTCGCCTAAGGTCACAGACAACGGTTCGTGTCCCGGCATGATACCCATATTGCCGTCGCTGGCTACCATGACGAGCATATCCGCATCCTCGACAAATTTAACTCCCCTAGGAGTAGTGATGGTCATGGTCAGCTTTTTGCCTTTTTTCTTTGTCTTCTCAGCCATATTAAACCTTAAGATTTTTTGTATCGTTCGAGCACATCTTCAATCGAGCCTGCGTTAAGGAAAAAGCCCTCCGGCACGTCATCATATTTACCTTCAAGAATCTCCCTAAAGCCATGCACTGTCTCATCGATTGACACGTGTTTTCCGGGAATAGAGGTAAACTTCTCGGCAACTATGAAAGGTTGCGACAGGAAACGCTGGATTTTCCTAGCCCTGCCGACGACCTGTTTATCTTCCTCGGACAATTCATCGATACCCAGAATAGAGACGATGTCTTGCAAGTCCTTGTAGCGTTGCAAAATATTCTGCACAGCCTGAGCCACACGGTAGTGTTCACGTCCCACGACGCTTTCTTCCAAAATCCGCGAAGAGGATTCCAAAGGATCGACTGCGGGATAGATTCCCTGTTCAACAATTGAGCGAGACAAAATTGTAACCGCATCAAGGTGTGCGAATACAGTCGCTGTCGCCGGGTCCGTGAGGTCGTCCGCGGGAACATAGACCGCCTGCACTGAGGTGATTGAACCTGTCTTTGTAGATGTGATCCGCTCCTCCAGCATTCCTATCTCTGTAGCCAACGTTGGTTGGTAGCCGACAGCACTTGGCGTACGGCCGAGCAGAGCGGAAACTTCAGATCCGGCTTGAACAAAACGATAAATATTATCAATAAAAAGTAAAATATCTTGATGCTCGGTGTCGCGGAAATATTCCGCCATCGTCAAAGCGGTCAAAGCAACACGCATCCTGACTCCCGGCGGCTCGTTCATCTGCCCGAAAACTAGAGCAGTCTTGTCGATAACGCCTGACTCCATCATCTCATAGTAAAGATCGTTACCTTCACGCGTTCTTTCACCTACACCGGCGAAGACTGAGAAGCCTCCGTGCTCCTGAGCTATGCTGTCTATCAGCTCCATGATCAAGACAGTCTTGCCGACACCGGCACCACCGAACAAGCCAATTTTTCCTCCTCTGGGGAAAGGGCAAAGCAGGTCGATGGCTTTTATGCCTGTCTCCAGCATTTCGGGCTCAGCCTGTTGATCAACAAAGGCCGGCGGATCCCGATGAATAGGCCAGTACTCTTCAGCTTCAATCTCCGGCTTATTATCGATAGGCTTACCCAGAATATTGACCATGCGGCCCAGAACCTCGCGGCCAATCGGAACTGTAATCGGCGCACCTGTGTCAACAACTTCGGCACCTCGCTTGAGTCCTTCCGTCGGGTGCATGGACACGCAGCGTACAGTATTATCTCCGGTATGCTGCATAACTTCCAGCACAACAGTGTCGTCGCCTAGTTTTACCTCTAGGGCATTGTATAAAAGAGGTAAGTCACCTTCAAAGCGGACGTCAATAACCGACCCGATTATCTGAATAATTGCTCCAATATTTTTCTCTGCCATTTATTTTTCCTTTGTCATAATTGTTCTGCTGCCTACTATTTCATTCAGCTCTTGAGTAATCTCAGCCTGACGTTGACGATTGTAACTGTGAGTCAAGTCTTCCATGATTTCATCAGCGTTCTTGCCTGCAGCATCCATACTGACCATGCGCGCAGCTTGTTCGCTGGTATGAGCTTCCGAGAAAGCTCTAAAGATATACATATGCAGGTACAGCGGTATCAACTCTTCAATGTATGTCTTAAGGTCCGGTTCGTAGATCTTCTCATCAAGGTAATTATCGTAATAATAATCATCGTCATCTTCAGCACCGTTGCTGATTGGGAGTACCTTTTTTATTACCGGTTCATAAGAGAGCACATTTTTAAAAACCGTATACCCCACACAAATTTCATCAACTTCACCAGCCAAATACAAGTCTGTGGCCCATTCGGCCAAACTCTGAGAAGCGTAGTAAATCTGGGCATCAGCAACGTCGACAACGGCTCTTATGATATTTTTCCCGTTTCGCCTAAAAAACTCGTTACCAATTGAGCCGACGATCAAGAGCTTCTCGTTCTCGACATCCTTTAAATGCTCCAAGACAAATTTATTAATATTTGAGTTGTAGCCACCCGACAGTCCCCTGTCACTGGTGAAAATCATGTAAAGCGAATTGCGGACTTCTCGTTTTTTGAAAACCTCAATCGATCTGGACTCTTCTCTACTGGCCAAATCATCGATAATTTTCTGCAGACCCTCCTGCATCGGAACCAATCCTTCCAGCTGAGCTCTCGCCTTCTGCAGCTTGGTTGACGACACCATATACATGGCGCGGATCAACTGCTCGACGGAAGTAACATTCGCAATTCTTTCTTTTATGCTCCTGAGTGAACTCACACTAACTCCTAATTCTGATCAAATTCGGCTTTGACTTCATCAATCAATTGCTCAATACGTTCGCTCATCTCCTCGGAAATTTCACCACTTTCTCTGATCTCTGCCTTCAAATCAGGGGCATGAGCATCCACGTGAGTGATGAATTCCCTTTGGAAATTTCTAACCTGTCCCAATCTGACATCAGTCAAATGTCTGCGATTAAGAGCAAAGAGGATCAAAATTTGATCTTCTATCGATATGGGCGAATACTGCGGTTGCTTCAGCACTTCCGTAATGCGGTCACCGTGATCTAAACGGTCGATTGTATCTTGAGTTAAGTCGGAACCGAATTGTGAGAAAGCTGCGACTTCCTTGTACTGGGCGTATTCAATTCTCAGAGGTCCGGCAATCTTCTTCATAGCCGCTACCTGTGCTGATCCTCCGACACGAGAGACTGACAGGCCGGGGTTAATAGCCGGACGGATACCACTGTTGAACAGATCGGTTTCCAGATAGATCTGTCCGTCGGTTATGGAGATAACGTTCGTCGGGATATATGCAGAAATATCTCCTTCTTGGGTCTCCACGATGGGCAAAGCGGTTATAGTTCCGCCGCCGTAATCTTCGCTCAGGCTGGCCGCACGCTCCAACAATCTGGAGTGCAGGTAGAAGACGTCTCCCGGATAGGCTTCGCGTCCCGGAGGACGTCCGAGAAGGAGACTGATGGCGCGATAGGAAACAGCATGCTTGGACAAATCGTCGTAAACAATCAAGACATCCTTGCCTTGATACATCCACTCTTCAGCGATGGCACAACCTGCATAAGGAGCGATATATTGCATTGGTGCGGATTCATTAGCGGTAGAGAGGACCACTGTGGTGTAATCCATAGCTCCGGAATCTTGTAACACCTTAACAATGCGAGCAACAGTAGAAGCTTTTTGACCGATACCGACATAGACACAATAAACATCCTTATCTTTTTGATTGAGGAATGTGTCGATGGCGATTGCAGTTTTACCCGTCTGACGATCACCGATAATAAGCTCTCTTTGCCCTTTGCCAATCGGCACTAGGGCGTCAATAGCCTTGATTCCGGTTTCAAGCGGACGGTTAACTTCTTGGCGCATAATAACGCTTGGAGCCGGACTCTCAATGTCACGATATGTGTCAGTTTCAATCTCTCCGAGGCTATCTATCGGTTCTCCCAAGGCGTTAACAACTCGGCCCAACATGCAATCACCTACCGGGACCGCCGTCATTCGGCCTGTCATGCGCACCGGGTCACCTTCTACTATCCCGGCATCCGATCCCATAATAACAACGCCTATGGTGTCTTCCTCCAGGTTCAAAGCCATGCCAATAGTGCCGTTGGCAAATTCAAGCAACTCGCCACTTTTGGCGTTTTGTAGGCCATACACCTGGGCGATGCCGTCACCGACCTGTATGACAGTACCGGCTTCAGCATAATCCAATTTGGTCGAAAACGACTCAATCTGTCGTTTAATAACATTAATTGTTTCGTCAGGTTTTGGCATTAAAGATTCCCTCTCTTTAAACGTTTCTTCATTTCATTCAACTGAGTTCTGACAGTGCCGTCAAAAATATGTCCCTCCACGAGAACATAAAATCCGGCAATAACCTCCGGGTCGATCTCGCTGACTAAGCTGACCTCCAGATCAAGGTGTTTCGATAGCAAAACCTCGAGCGAAGAGATCTGTTCTTCCTCTAAGCCCAGAGCGGAAACAACCCTCGCTTTGATCCTGCCAAAATGTCTGTTAACTAATTCAATATAATCAGACAAAGCTGAAACGATAATATTTTCGCGTCTCTTCTGTAGCATAAGGAAAAGAAAATCCAAGAGCCGTGGAGCTATCTCCGGAAAGGCTTCCTGAAAAAATACTTCTTTCTGTCTCTTCTCAATTCCCGGATGATTCAGATAAGCCTGCACGTCGTCCTTGTCCAGCTCGTCCCTCACAAAGATGACCTGCTCTAGATCCCGCTCCAAAGAATCGTTTTCTTCAGAAACTCGGAAAAGAGCTCTTGCATAGCGCTCACTTACCTGCGCCATTGTGATTCCTCCAACTGAGATCGTACCTGCTCGAAGAGTTCATTCTGCTCCGTTTCGTCGATAGTGCCGATTAGATATTTCTCAGCCATCAACGTAGCCATCTCGATGATATAGGAACGGATTTCCATTTCATTACGTTCTTTGTCCAACTCAATCGTGGCCAGAGCATTCTGCTTTATCCGCTGTGCTTCTGCGTTAGCCTCATGCAGGATCAGTTCCTCTCTCTCGCCGGCTCTGGCTCGGGCTTCAGCAAAGATCTGTTCTGCTTCCTGCTGGATATTGTCGATTTTAGCCTCATATTCGGCTATCAGCTCATTAGCACGAGCCATCTCGGTATCCGCAGCGGCAATATTTTCCTTGATTTTCTCCCTGCGCTTGGCCATAAAGTTCTTGACGGGCTTATATAAAAGCCGGCCCAAGATCACAGCCAAAACAATTGCATTTAAAAGTTGAATGGCAATCTGAATCAGAGTTTGTTGGTCCAGAGCAAACAATCTGCCCTCAGGAACCGTCTGAGCCATAATAGTAAAAATACTGTACAAGCTACTACCTCCTTTCAGTAACTGCCATCAATGTTTCTGATCTCCGCCATTGCTTAGCTGACAAAATTGAGGAAGATGTCAACCAAGGGGTTGGCAAAGAGCATGACAATTGAAATCAGAAGACCGTAGATACCGGATGTTTCAGCCATGGCCAAACCGACAAACATTGTTGTACGGATATCTCCTGTAGCTTCCGGTTGTCTGGCGATAGATTCAATCGCTTGCGAAACAATTTTCGCCTGTCCAAAAGTTGTAAGCAGACCGTTCAGAAGTGCGATCGCAGATGCGATATGGGCCACACTGATAATTACTGATAATCCTTCTATTGCGTTCATACATACCTCCATGTATTGTTATTGCTTAATTTATTTATTTTCTAAAAATCAAAATTAAAAACCTAATCGTCCGCCGCCATTTTCACATACATCAAACTCAATATTACGAAAATATATGTTTGGATGAAACCGAAGATTACATCAAAGAAAGCGTGGAGCACGGCAGGAACGCCAAACTGCACGAAGATCGGTGTCAAAGCGTAATAAAGAGTCAAGATTATAGTCCCCGATAGGACGTTTCCATAAAGACGGAAACTGAGAGCGACGGGTTTCGCCAACTCTCCGATCAGGTTCATCGGGAAAAAGATAAATATGGGTTCAAATAGCGATTTAATATACGCAGCTTTGCGGTTTTTCACGCCTGCATAAATCATGATACAAAAGCTGGCTAGAGCCAAAGCAAAAGTTGTAGCCCAGTCTGCCGTCGGAGCTCGCAAACCAAAGATACTGAAAAGACTGGAAGACAAGATGAGGACAAAAACCATGAAAAACCAAGGAGCATAATTGGCATGCTTTTTGCCGATTGAACTTACAACGAAGTTATCAAAGATTTCTACAGCCGCTTCAGTAACATTCTGGAAACCTGTGGGTATAGTCTGAAATTTTCGTAATTTAATGCGCACAAGAACAGCAACAGCTATCAGGATTGCCATGATGATCCAAGTATTGACAATTGTCTCTGTAATCCAGATCTCAATACCTGCGATTTCTATGACACCATAATTACGAATATTAATCACGTTTAACTATCCTCTGTTCCTTGCACTTCAGGGTTCTTAACTGTTTTGTTCGCTATATAAATTGCGGGATGAAAGGCAATTATGCCTATAGCGGCTCCCCATAAATTAATCTGCGGCACCAGGGCAGCGATAAGTAGTATAGCTACTGCCAGCCCCAGCCTGATAAAGGCTTGAGCATTGACATATCTGCCAACATCTTTTGCTTCCATCTTCAGCGCTCTTGTCACTGTGCGTTTAACTAGTAATACCCTAGCCACACTCCCCGCTGTGCCGATTAGAACACCTAGCGCAAAGGGCAGAAAGTCTAGCGAACGATAAAAAATCAAAGCTCCTACAATTGCTAAGATTGCGATAATCAAAATAATTATTATCATTTTTTTACTAATGTCAGATTCCATTATCCTATCCTAGCTAAAACAAGCAAAATTGTCGATTTTAAATTTCCTATTTACTAAATCTTTTAGAAATTCTATAGATATAGTAAAGCGCTACTAAAACTCCCAGAAGAGAAAACAAGAGCAATAGCCAGGGATCAGTTCCCAGCCGCCTGTCAAGAAATCTTCCAATCAGCACGCCCAAAAGCACTGAAACAGCTATCGTGAAGCCGATTTGGGTGAAGTAGGCGAGCGACGACCAGCCATTACTGTGCGAGCTCTCCGCTACCACTTTCTCTTCAATAGGAGGAGGCGCAGAAATCTCCAATTCCTCCAATATAAATTCTTCAGGTTTGTCGTCAGATGAAGCACCTTTGATAGGCTCATGACTCATAACATTCTCCTCTCTTAACCGAGAATTGTTCAGGTCTCCAGTCCTGCAAAAATTCTTCTTGACTCAGCAATTTACCGCGAAATCAGAATGGTTTTTCTCCTATATCTTACAGGATACCTTCCGAACAACTGTGTCGTTCGCGATTGAGTTACCATTCTAACGTTATTTTTCTTGAAACTCTAGCAAAATCCTAGCCTTTTTAAGTAAAAAGCTGAAACTGCAGAGCCGGCTTATGGCCCGACATAATATTGACGAACAGCATAAGCAAGTGCCAATGCAATCTTCTGCTGACCCTCAGCTGAGCTGATTTCATTTCTATCTGCTTCGTTGCTGAGATAGCCCGGAACAACAGATACGGAGGTCAGATTATTCAAACGCAATACGGCCATGTCCATCTGCTCAATGCGCGGTTCCGCATCAGCGGCCAACCCAGGCGTCTGATGCTGCAGATGTCCGTATAGCAGCCAAGCCAGCTCCTGCCGGCTCTGACTGTCGATCATCGTATAATTCGGTGCTAACGTATTCGGATCTAGGCCTTCTACGTAGCTGTTGTTGGTTTCCGCTACGAAATCCCGATCCATTATGCGGATCTCTGCTCCGGACATACTAACATCATTATCATGATTAAGTGAAATGTTGATAAAAGCAATATCATCGTACTGAGCTTGGATATCGTAGATCAGCCGTAGACGCGCTGCTGTACCGATTCCACCAAATAAACCGCGTCCGCCTGAATCAGCGTTGTTTTGGTTTATACGCATGACATCCGCCATTTGTAGACGCAGATCCTCTATCAGTTGCACCTCATAATTGGCTTCTTCAGCTTCTTGAGCATAGCGTTCTAACACTGTGTCTGCAGTCAGTGCAGCCACGTAAAAGAAAGAATTCTCGGTGTCGCTGCTACGCGTCATAATCACTTCGGCTCCCATTTCGACTAGGTAACGTTCTGCCAGTTTGGCAATCTGGAGCACAATATCTTTCTCCGCCAGCACCCCGCTATCCGTGACAAAGGTAGCGCCCGTTGAGCTGCCTCCGAACGAAGGATCTAATATGACCGTTATTCCGTTTAGGGGTTTGGTTTCGTTTTGGAGTGTAGCGTAATAGTCGAAATCCACGCTATGCAAGTCCGGAACTGCTGATTCTTGAGGCCACAAGCGTAGTTGCTGCTCTTCACTCTCCGGAAGCAAGGCCGGGTCGTTTGCTTGGATGGGTAAAGGTAAAATGGGCGGTTCACTTGCTGCTTCAGCTGTAATTTCCGGTTCTTTGACCGCTTCCTCAGATTGACTAGGCTTTGTTTCCTGATCCTGAGAGCTTTCTTCCGGCACCTTCTCGTCCGGATCAGTGCGATTGGGTGCTCCTAGATTACGCGACGCTTCTCGCTCCTGTGCGAAGCGATCCGCTCCGCCGATCGGAGGGTTCAAGACACCGAAAAAGGACAATATCAGCAGAAATACTGATATAAAAACAAAAACAAAGACAATACGAGCGCTTTGCTGGCGACGCACAGATCAGTCCCCCTTGCTATCCTTATCCAGCGAATAGATCAGAGCAAGCAGCTCGTCAGCGTAGCGATTAATTTCTTCAATATCATCGCTTTCCAACATGACTCGAACTAATGGCTCTGTTCCGGAGGGTCTGATTAGGACGCGGCCTGCCTTTCCTAATGCATCTTCAACTTCTTTAATTTTCTTGCTGAGTTTGCTGTGGGCCATGATTTTCTTCTTGGCTGCTTCGCTGCTTACAGTAGCGTTTTTCAAAACCTGAGGACATATCTTCACAGCCAGCCTGGCCTCTTCCAGTTTTTGTCCGTTTTTCTGAAGAGCCTTGAGTAGCTGCAAAGCTGAAAGGATGCCGTCACCGGTACTGGAGTGATCCGATAATATGATGTGGCCGCTTTGCTCGCCGCCAAGGTTGAAATCACCCTCAACCATTCGCTCCATGACATAGCGGTCTCCCACTTGAGTGCGCTCGAGCACTATGCCGCTAGCTTCGGTCATCTGATCTAGACCGAAATTACTCATGACTGTGGCCACGACGGTGTTTTTCTTGAGCTTGCCGGCTTTTTTCAAAGCTAAAGCAAGGATGGCCATGATGACGTCGCCGTCACAAATATGCCCATGCGCATCGACAGCCATAACGCGATCCGCATCACCGTCAAAGGCGAAACCAATATCCAGCTCCTTGTCCTTGACCATTTCAATCAGTTTATCCAGGTGCATCGAGCCGCAATCTCGATTGATATTGTAGCCGTCTGGTTCCACACCGATTACATGAACTTCGGCATTCAAATCACGGAAAAGGCGCGGTGCAATTTCATAACTGGCACCATTAGCACAATCCAGCCCCACACGTAAGCCGTTGAGATCCAGACCGGAAATCTCTTCCAGATGTTCGCGATAAAAATCAAGGGCATCCGTTGCCTCGATTTTGCGACCGACTTCTTCGCCACAGGGGCGCGAATGGCCTTTTTCGCGATATTTTTTTACATATTTTTCTATGAGATCTTCCGTCGCATCATCCAGTTTGAAACCGTCGCCACCGAAGAGTTTAATACCATTGAATTCAAAGCTGTTATGAGAAGCAGAGATGACGACGCCGGCATCTGCGCCGTAATGTCGCACTAGCCAGGCAACGGCAGGAGTAGGCACGACGCCACACTCTATCGCATCAGCTCCGGCAGAACAAAGTCCTGCAACCAAAGCTGAAGCCAGCATGCCACAGGATACTCGGGTATCCTCTCCAACAACTACGCGTGGTCTGCCCGCACTTCTGTCCGTAAGGACATGGGCAGCTGCATAGCCCAATTTGAAAACCAAATCCGGAGTTAAGTCTTTGTTCGCAACACCACGAACACCATCTGTGCCAAATAATCTAGCCATTATTTCCTCTTAATTGTATTTTAGGGTTGAAGCTCATATACATTGACGCGCACTGAACCGGGCAATACGGTTTCAGTTTGCGTATATAACAGAGTATCAGTTTCAATCTCGACAGGTAATTCTATCACACCTATCTGATTTACATTGCTGACGTCTATATAAGCGGTAAGATCCGTAACAGAAATATCATTCAAAACCTCTGAACGGCCTCGTAAAACAAGTTGAATATCGTTAACCGGATAGCCTTGGATACCGAAACCTTGCTCTGTGGCAGTTTCGACACCATGGAAGGTCAGTGGGACGCTGAACTGAGTGCTTGTCACCGGGTCAATCGTAACCTGGACATAGAGCCAGATGAAGAAAGCTAAGATAAAAGAAAATATTGCTAGTCCAAAACGCTGTTGTCTGGGCAAATCACTGCGGCCGAAAAGCTTACGGCGCGGACGGCTTTTCTGTTCTTCTGAACTGTCTTTGATAAAGAGATCATGGAGCCATTCTCTGAAACTGCGTTTCTCTCCGCTGCCTTCAGGCAGAAGCAGGCGATACAGTTGGCTACGTAGGGCATCCGCATTGGACAGCTCGAACAAGCGGCCGTCAACGGCCAGACTAATGGTGCCTCTTTCCTCAGAAACCACTACAGCGATCGCATCCCCCAATTCACTAGCTCCCACAGCTGCACGGTGTCTGGTTCCAAATTCGTGGCGCAGATGGTAGGCATCCGACAACGGAACGTGAATGCGAGCTGCTGCTATGCGTCCTTCCCGAATCAAAACGGCTCCGTCGTGCAAGGGCGATCCCGTATAAAAAATTTGCTTGAGTAAAGTAGTAGAGACGTTAGAGTCTACCCTGACTGCGTTCTCTTGCGCTTGTAGCTCGCCCATGCGTGTCGTGCGTTCGATTATGATAAGGGCGCCGGTTCTGGTTTTGCTCATTGACTCACAGGCAGATACGATGGACTCAATCATTTGCCGCGTAGCAGGATCAACCGCGTTCTCTCTATCCTTGGGCGAAAAAACCTTGACCAAGCGGTTACGCCCCAGCTTCTCTAAAGTCTTACGCAGCTCCGGCTGGAAGATAATCAAAAGGGCGATCGCCAAGATAGAGATAGTATTGTTAAAAATAAAGCTGATAGTGTTCAGTCCGAGAATGCTGGTCACGATCGCAAAGGCGATAATAAGAAGAATACCCCTTAAAAGTTGCCAGGCTCTGGAATCACGAAATAATTTAAGGATAAAGTAAAAAACGAGGCTGGTAATCAAAATATCAACAGCCGAAATAAACATATCGAGCGGCCCACCAAGAAAGAGCAGACCATCAGCTATGCTCTGCCAGAGACCGCTAAAGAAATCACCTATTCCGGAAAAAAAGCTCGGCAATTAATCCCCCTGTGCTCAATAATGCTCTCGCATCCTAAAGAGCTGTGACACCCGCCAAGTTTAATTAGATTCAGGTGGCGAGCACCTTTTATATAATGTTAATCATTATAGCAAAGCTGGCCGCAGTAAGAAAGATCAGAGAACATTTCGCATGCGACAATATATTCTCTGATCT
>LFRM01271344.1_pt2 | contig 23049 bp, 24 predicted proteins | sample 618341 | NCBI WGS metagenome assembly LFRM01 (sample SAMN03654438, study PRJNA283298) | anaerobic digester metagenome | isolation source: pool of bioreactors CSTR01a, CSTR02a, and CSTR03a thermophilic anaerobic... | place: Denmark: Kgs. Lyngby | collected 2014-05-21 | reverse complement strand
ATAAACCCCGTCTAGATCAAAGCTTGCGAGCTTAATCAAGACGGGGTTTATTATACGCTTACATTATATTGTCCAAAAAAGAGTAGTTTCGCCTTAGCAATACTACTCTTTCATTACATCTGAAGCGGCCAGTGCCTCTAGAGCCTTTGTAACGGCCCCTATATAACGTTCGTAATCTTCGTTAGGCATTTCTTCATTCCCCTTGGTGAAGAGCGCTCTGCGCTGTCCCAGGGTTATTTCCAGCTGGATACCTTTGCCTCTTTTATTGCGATTAACAAAGTTTTTTACATGGTTCCCATTATAATTGGAGGGAGGTGTTTCCACTAAAAATCCTTCTGCCTCTAAAGCTTGTCGCACCATTTGAGCACCTGCAACATCACGCCCCCCCACATAGGTAACCTTCTCACTACCGGATAGGCCATGCACTGAAAGGGTAATTTCTGATTCTTTATTTAAGGGAATTAGCTTAGGCGGATTATAATTCACCGACGAAACATGAAGCTTTTCATAAGATCCCTTCTCCAATAAACCACGAAACTCAAAATGACTAAAGTTAGAGCCTGCCAGTCCGTTTCCAATTACTGACGTAAACAGCTCAATCCTTCCCCCATGAGGAGTAACAATTAAGACAGGACTTTCCCTCTTTTGGATATTAAATTCATAGGAAGTGTCTGGTTCTTTTCTCAAAAGTTCTTTCATATCCCGATAATGATCATTTCCCACGGGCTCTCTATAAAGGTAGCCAACAAAATAAACTCCTGTAAATAAGGCTAGGAAAAGTAGTCCTACCAGTAAATTAGTACGTTGCTTTTCTTTTTCCGTCTTATACTGAGACTTTCTTGCCACCCTCACCACATCCTCTCTTTTCACTAACTAACTAAATTCCAAACCACACTCAAGACCGATCTTACACCTTTTACATAGGTTTGGTGTGCTTTAGCTCTAACTTTTCGGAAACTTTCTCTTTTTGAAAGCTCNNTCATTTCAGTAGAGCATGAATAATCAGCTGTATAATTCTATCCTATCCGCCTAAGAAAAAAACCGCATGAAAGCGGCTAATACTGGGGATACCCTTATTATGGTATATTACCGTAGTCTTTAAACAATTAATTTTTAAAAATTGAATTCCTAAATTTTTTTCATTTTCCAAAATTACTATTTGATTAAACCAAGGTTGTTCAAAGGCCAAAACCTTAGGCCAGCTTTAGCAAGGATGTGTTCCTCATCAATAAAACCAACTTCTGGATATCTTGAATCTTTGGAATCTCCTCGATTATCCCCCAAAAAGAAATACTTACCTTCTGGCACACTAAAGTCACCCGTATAGTTGTCAGGCCGTTTAATATAGCTTTCTTCCAAAACCTTCCCATTCACCGATACAATACCGTTTTCAATGGATACCTGGTCACCTGGTGTTCCAATTAATCGTTTCACATATAGGGTTTCCTCACCATCAGGCCATATTTTAAATACTACGACATCGCCTGTTTTTAGTTTATCCGGAAAATGCTCCCGAAGAACTAACATGCGATCGCCTTCATTTATGGTTGGAATCATGGACCCAGTGGGAACCAAAACATGGAAGAATATAAAACGTTGGATTAAGAGGGCAAGAAGAAATACGGCCGCCATCGGAAAGACCCATTCCTTGAAAAAGTTTTTCATCCTATAGTCTCCTTCATAAATCCTTCAAGACTTTCGGCTCTGCCACGTAACTGCATGCTATTCTTAATCTCTCCAGATACTTATTTAAACTTATTATAATAATTTCTACCTGAAAACCTTTTTGTTTATAGTCGATTAAGCTCCTTGGAGCTTATCTTAGGTTTCAGGCTTGCCAGATAATTTTTATTCTTTATTGTTTTCTTGCAAAGATAAACGATTCAATTTAGTTCACTATCTAAGCATTAGCTAATGAATAAAGCCAAACCGACTCAGTGGCCAAATCCTTAGTCCTGCCGTTCCCAAAATATCATCCTCAGCGATGCAGCCTACGCTGTAATCTCTTGAATCCTTCGAATTGGATCGGCAATCGCCACAGAAAAAATATCTTCCTTGAGGAATGTTAAACTCTCCGGAAAAACAATCGCAAAAATCAACATAGGTTTCTTCAAGAGGTTCACCATTTAAAATGATGTTACCTTCTTCAAAAATAATATGATCACCTGGCGTTCCAATGAGTCGTTTAATAACAAGGTGTCGATTTCCTTCTTCCTCGTTTTTAAACACCACAACATCTCCCGTTCTCATATCCTGAGGAACATAGTGCCTTAAAATTAAAATATGGTCACCTGTATTAATAGTTGGTGACATGGAGCCTGAAGTCACCACTATTTGAAAAAGTACAAAACGATTAATAAACAAGGCCAAAAGCAAGACGTAGATGGCTGGCAACACCCACCTTTTAAAAATGGCCTTCATTTTAAAGCTCCTGTTCGATAGTTAAATCAGAGAATACAGCTTCTAAAACTTTATCCCTATTTTCCCTTGTCAGGGAAGAGTAAAGGATAATTTGATCCTCAGGAATCATCCCTAAGGTTTCTCGAATCATTTTCTCATTTCTTTTCACTTCATTACGTTTCAGTTTATCTAGTTTCGTCCCGACTACCAAACAAGGAATCCCAAAATGACGAATATATTCATACATAATGACATCATCTTGATTTGGTTTATGGCGAGAATCTACTAATAGAACCACTTTGTTTAAGTTGGCTCGACTGCTGAAATATTCTTCATTGATTTTGCCTAAGTTTTCTTTTTCTTTTTTTGAGACTTTTGCATAGCCATAGCCAGGCAAATCCACAAGATAGATTTCATCGTTAATTACAAAAAAGTTGGCCAATCGAGTCCGTCCCGGTGTATTTGATACTCGGGCTAGTCCTCGTCGATTAGTCAGTGAATTAATAATTGATGATTTCCCTACATTGGATCGTCCGATAAAGGCGACCTCCGGAAGATCCTCTTCCGGATACTGGTCACGCTTAACTGCCGAGGTCAAAAATTCAGATTTATTAATAACCATTATTTTTCTCCCAATACTGCTTCCTTGATTACTTCTGAGATGTTAGCCACCGGTATAAATGTCATGTCTTTCATAATACTCTCAGGAATTTTTTCAAGATCCACTTCGTTCTTTTTCGGAATGATAATTGTGCGGATACCTGCTCTATATGCAGCCAAAGACTTTTCGCGAAGTCCACCAATTGGCAACACTCGTCCAGTCAGAGTAATTTCACCGGTCATAGCAATTTTGTGGCTAACCTTTCGATTCGCTAATGCTGAAACCATGGCTGTAGCCATTGTTATTCCGGCAGAGGGACCATCTTTTGGTGTTGCACCTTCCGGTACATGGATGTGAATATCTTTAGTTTTGTAAAAATCCTCTGGCACTTTAAATGCTTTTGCTCGGCTTCGAATATATGAATAAGCCGCTTTGGCCGATTCTTTCATCACATCACCTAAGGAACCCGTCAGCTCAAGCTTACCACTTCCTTCCATGACTTGAACTTCAATGGGGAGAATATCTCCACCATATGGCGTCCAAGCAAGTCCTGTCACAACGCCAACTTTGTCAATTTTATCGGCCTGATCATAGGTGAACTTAGGATGTCCTAAAAACTCATGAACCACCTTAGGGTTGATTGTCATCGACTTCTGCTTGGTTTCAAGCATTTTAGCAATTCCTTTACGAAGCACTGATGCAATGTTACGTTCTAGGTTTCTAACACCCGATTCAAGGGTGTAGCCATCAATGATGGTCTGAATGGATTCATCGGTAAATTTAATTTCATTTTTCTTGAGTCCATGTTCCTTTAATTCCTTGGGGATTAAGTGACGTTTAGCAATATTAAGCTTTTCTTCATAAGTGTACCCGGATACTTCAATGACTTCCATTCGGTCTAATAGTGGACGCGGAATCGTGTCACGATTGTTAGCTGTCGTAATAAAGATGACTTGGGATAAATCATACTCCAGTTCCAGGTAGTGATCCCGGAAAGTAGAGTTCTGTTCTCCATCCAGCACTTCCAGCAATGCATCGGCTGGATCACCTCTAAAGTCTTGAGCCATTTTGTCTACTTCATCGAGTAAAAACAAGGGATTACTAGACTTTGCCTGCCGCATTCCATAAATAATCCGTCCAGGGATCGCGCCAAGATAGGTTCTACGGTGACCACGGATTTCTGCTTCATCACGAACGCCACCCAATGACATACGCACAAAGTTTCGATCCAGAGCATGGGCTACAGATTTTGCTATAGACGTTTTCCCCACACCGGGAGGACCTACTAGACATAGAATTGGGCCTTTCAAGCTATCTTTGGTTGCTTTTACAGCAAGATATTCGATGATTCGATCCTTAACATCTTGAAGACCATAATGCTCATCATCAAGCACTTCTCGAGCTCTTGTAATATCATTATTATCTTCTGTGAATTCATTCCAAGGCAACTCCAAGATCCAATCAATATAGGTTCGGATAATCCCACCTTCGGAGGAATAAGGGCCTGAATTTCTTAAACGATCCAGTTCATATAAAGCTCGTTCTTTCGCTTCTTTCGGAAGCTCTGCTTTAGCAATCTGGTTTTGGTAACGAGTCATTTCTTTTTGAGTTTCATCTTCCTCACCCAACTCTTCCTGAATGGCTCGAATTTGCTCGCGCAGATAGTAGTCTCTTTGTGATTTATCAATGTTGGATTTTACTTTAGAGCCAATTTTCCGTTCTATCTTTAAGATTTCCAACTCATTTTTAATTAAAAAGAGAAGTTTTTCTAAGCGTGTCTTAATGGTAACTGCTTCTAAGAGCTCTTGTTTTTCTTCAATTTTTAAATTCATAAATGAACAAACCATATCTGAGAAGCGATCCGAATCGTCCATGTCATCCATGGTGATCAAGGCTTCTGGTGGCATATTGCCGCTCATTTTAATAAAGTCGTCAAAGGCATCTTTAACGCTTCGAACCAGGGCTTCTTCTTCCGTTTCCGAAACATCTGAAACAGTTTTAATTTCTTCCAACTTAGCCCTGAAATAAGGTTCCGACTGCTCCATGGAAATAACCTTTCCACGAGCTGTTCCCTCCACTAGGACGCGCACTGTATTACCCGGCAGTTTTAGCAATTGACGAATAGTACAGATGGTTCCCATCTCATATATATCTTCCTCTGTCGGATCTTCGACCCTAGGATCTTTTTGTGTGACCAAAAGAATTTCTTGGTTCTCCATCATTGCAGCATCCAATGCTTGGATGGACTTTTCACGGCCCACATCAAAGTGAAGTACCATGTATGGAAAAAGGGTCAACCCTCTCAAGGGAATGAGGGGCAATTCCTTGTTTTGATTCATAATTGTATATTCTCCTTTACCTTGTTATGAAAATTATATCATTGCAAGGTCACATTATAGTGGAATCTCTGAATGCTTTACACAGCTTTCATATTTCCTTATTTCATCAGTTTAACCTCAAAGCTTCGCCTTTGAGAACATCCACTGTCTTTTAAGGGCACACCTTTGGGTGTGCCCTCAAGTTCATATCATTTGATTAAGCAGATTCTTCAGTTTCTTTGGCTTCCAAAGTTCTAATGATCTCTGGTAATTTGCTTTCAACGGTATCTCGGCTGATGATGACTTTTTCAATATCAGGATCCGATGGTGTTTCAAACATAATCTCGCGCAAAACATCTTCCAAGATGGATCGCAAACCTCGGGCTCCCGTATCTCGACCAATTGCAATATCTGCAATAGCTTCCAGAGAATCATCGGTGAACTCCAATTCTACATCATCTAAAGCAAATAGTTTCACGTACTGGCGAATCAAGCTATTTTTTGGTTCTCTTAATATCCGAACTAAAGAATGCTGATTCAATGATTCCAGTGTGACAATAATTGGTAGACGCCCTACCAATTCAGGAATTAAACCAAATTTAGTTAAATCTTGGGGTAAAACCTTTTTTAAAACCTGGCCAATTTCTTCACCTTTTTTACTTTTTACTTCTTGTCCAAAGCCCATGGCTGAGGAAGTAGTCCGTCGGTTAATAATTTTATCGACACCGTCAAAGGCACCGCCAACAATGAATAAAATATTGGTGGTATCAATTTGCAAAAACTCCTGATGAGGATGTTTTCTGCCACCAGTTGGTGGAACATTAGCTACAGTACCTTCTAATATTTTGAGGAGGGCTTGTTGAACTCCTTCTCCAGAAACATCTCTTGTTATTGAGACATTTTCAGACTTTCGAGAAACCTTATCAATTTCATCGATATAGACAATTCCTTTCTGAGCTTTTTCCACATCAAAATCAGCATCTTGAAGTAACTTAAGCAAGATGTTTTCAACATCTTCGCCTACGTATCCAGCTTCCGTTAAGGTTGTAGCATCTGCAATCGCAAAAGGTACCTTCAAAAGCTTTGCCAACGTTTGAGCAAGATAGGTTTTTCCAGAACCGGTGGGTCCCATTAAAATAACATTAGACTTTTGCAATTCAACATCATCATTTAAATCCGTTTCTTTGCTATTAATCCGCTTGTAATGATTGTACACCGCTACAGACAGGGTCTTTTTCGCATCCTCCTGGCCAATTACATATTCATCCAGGTGACGCTTGATTTCTATTGGCTTTGGCAAGTCAGTGATGATAAATTCATCCTCTGTGCCAAGCTCTTCATCAATAATTTCTGAACATAAATCGATACACTCGTTGCAAATGTAGACTCCTGGCCCGGCGACGAGTCGCTTGACCTGATCCTGAGGTTTTCCGCAGAACGAGCAACGGAAATTGTTATTATCTTCTTTCTTTGCCATTTTATTGCCTCCATAGGAATCGAATGGATCCCTTTCTTGGTTATTCCTTTATGTCTAGCTCAGACTTAACTTCCTGAGCATAGTTGTCAATGACTTTGTCAATCAATCCATATTCTTTGGCTTCCTCTGCACTAAAGAAAAAGTCACGTTCGATATCCTGACGAATTCTTTCGATAGATTGCCCTGTATTCTGAGCAATGATTTCAGTCATTTTCGTTTTAATTTTAAGAATTCGGTTTGCATGAATTTCAATATCAGTTGCCTGTCCTTGGAAACCTCCCAAAGGTTGGTGCATCATGATTTCTGAGTTAGGTAAAGCGAAACGCTTCCCTTTTGTTCCAGCTGTTAGCAAGAACTGTCCCATAGAAGCTGCCATACCAACACAGATGGTTACAACATCAGGTTTGATATACTTCATGGTGTCATAGATAGCCATACCGGATGTAATGGAGCCACCTGGGCTGTTTATATATATAAATATGTCCTTGTCGGGGTCTTCACTCTGTAAGAACAGTAGCTGAGCCACAACCAAAGATGCCATCGTGTCATTGACTTCACCAGACAACATGATGATTCTATCTTTTAACAGTCTTGAAAATATATCGTAAGATCTTTCGCCTCTAGCGGTTTGTTCTACAACCATTGGTACTAAACTCATTTAATTACCTCCTAATGAAATTATCCTTTATTAATAATGTGTGGTTTAATTTATTTTCTCGATTCCACACAAGTGGCACTCCGAGAATTACTCTTGATTACTCTATAAAATATAAACAAGTCAAAATAAACAACCTATTCTTAGTTTATTATTCTATGCTCATATTAAAATCATATTAAGTCAGCCTTTGGACTCACAGCTTTCCTTGATTTTAACTTCTTTACATTGAGTCATTGTACCATAAAAACATTCTTTTTCCCAGCAAATCCCTCGGCTTTCATCTGATTTTAACCATTTAAACCATTTCGTAACTTTTCANNAGTGCTCTTAACCTGATGATTTTTTTAGTAAACGGGCACTAAGTCTCCCAGAAGTTATCGACTGGGCTGTTTATTCTTACTTATGCTATCTATAATTACTTGGCTTCTTTGATTCCCCTGATTATTTTGAGCTCACCTCACTGCCTAAATGCTCCTGATTTCCCTCACCAAGTAATAACTTGTCTCTTGTCGATAAAGAAAAAAGAAGACTGTTTTAAAGGGAACTCCCTTTGAAACAGTCTTCTTTTTTAAGGCTGTGAACTACTCACCACTTAGCTAAACCTCAGGGTTTCAACCCTTGAAGTGGGAGCTTCTTGGAAATAGAGCATACTTGATAGCTTATTTCTTTGCTAACAGCAGTGTCTCTTATTTACCGAGCTATCCCCGTAGTTCCTACGGTTCTTGTTTTCTAAAGGCATTCATCACCCACCTATGGAGGATGGGCAACTTCTGCTTAGGTTAAGTTAAAAACACCTTGTTATTCGCCTTCGGCGTGCTCAGGTGCATCAATAAACTTAACTTTAGAAACTAACTCTGCTAAAACTTTCTTCAGTTTCACGTCATGCTCTACTCCTGCACGGTTGGACTGAATAAGAGTTTCTGCGAATTCTTCGTCTTGGTTGTAAGCTTTGGCATATTCCTTAGCTAGGTCCATGACTTCTTCGTCAGTTATCTCTGGGTTCATTTCTTCTACGAGCTTTTCAATAATTAAGTCAGTCTTAGCTCTCTTAACCGCATTGTCCTTCATCTGTTCTTTGGAATCCGCTTCCGTTGAACCAGTGATTTCATAATAAGTTTTGAGATCCATACCCTGCTGCATTAATCTCTGCTCGAGATCTTTTATCATCATATCTAATTGACGCTCAACTAAAGCATTTGGAACATCAATTTCAGTTTTTTCAACTAAGGTTGTAAGCGCTCCTTCACGAGCTGCTTCTTCCATATGATTATCGTAAGATTCCTTCATTCGCTTATGAAGATCACCGCGAAGCTCTTCCACTGTCTCAAATTCAGAAATTTCTGAGGCAAATTCATCATCCAGCTCAGGAAGTTCTTTATACTTAATGTCGTTAACCTTAACCTTGAAGGTAGCTTCCTTATTGTTAAGGGTATCTACGCCATAGTTTTCAGGGAACGTAACCACAACATCCTTTTCTTCGCCAGCTTTAAGGCCTTCGAGCTGTTCTTCAAAGTTTCCGATAAAGCTGCCTGAACCTAATTCTAATTCATAGCTTTCGGCCTGGCCACCTTCAAACTGCTCGCCATCTACGTAGCCGTCAAAGTCGATGTTTACAGAATCTCCCTTTTGCGAAACTTCATCCTCTTCACGAGAGATTAGTCTTGCATTTTGAGTTCTCATGTTTTCTAGTTCTGCATCGACATCTGCTTCTGAGAATGGGTGGTCATGTTTTACAACTTCCATTCCATTGTAGTCAGCTAATTCAAACTCAGGAATAATTTCTACTTCAGCAGTATATTTCATTCCTACTTCTTCACTACGCTCTTGGATATCAATTTCTGGATAATCAACAGCTTCTACATCATTTTCTTCTACGATCTTAAAATAAGACTCATTCAATGCAAAGTTGTCAGCATCTTCATATAATGCTTCAACTCCAAATTTTCTTTTAACCATCGCATAGGGAGCTTTGCCCTGGCGGAACCCTTGAACCTCAAAGTATTCCTTATTCTTCTCGTAGGACTTCTTCAAGTTCTGCTGATATTCTTCTGCAGAAATTGTCACCTCAATCTTAAGGCGGTTACTTGCAATTTTTTCGATATTATAATCCATTTCTTCCTCCTCACAGTCCTTGTTGGACATGTGTTACTCATGCAAATCATGCCTTACAATTATAACACAAAATAAAATTTTCTAAAGATATCCTTCTAAAAGGTTTATTAGCTGTTAATTTCTTGTACTTATTATTTCCATGATACCCACGCCTATTTCTTTTAATTGATTTCTTTCTTTAAATATATTTTTACTCCTATTTTAGTTGCTTATTTTAAAGGTTTTTATTCATATATCTCTTAACCATTTTCAATCTCCATCTTTATTCTTCTTTTCCTGTGAGCAATACCATTTATAGTGGTTTGCTTTTTCCACTGCTTCCCTGATCTATTGGGGCAATAATGTGGCAACACTACAACAGATTTCACTCAGCTTTACACCCTGTTTACGGATACTTCTAAATTCTAGAATGGTAAATTATAAGTGAACCAAAGATAAAAACTACAAAACAAGGGGGAAAAAATGAAGAAAAAATTAATTACACTAATCGCAGCAATTGCAGTAACTAGTACTTTTATCTCAGCACCGGTAGCCCTAGCCTCAAACAATCAGGCACAGTCTAACAATCAAAAGGTGAGCGAGCAAGTTCAACTACAAGAACATATGCCAAGTGAAAATCCACTCAAGGTAACATCTGGTGAAACCTTTGTTAGTCAATTAGAGAAACGCAATCCAATAAAGAGCACAGTAGCAACTCAAGTTCAAACCCAAACTGGTGGAACAAATCAGAAAGAAGAACTTCCTGTTAGAAATCGCCCTCAAGAAAAAAATCAAGCTGCGGAAAAAAACTTCCTTGATGCTGATAAAGATGGCGAATGTGATAATTTAGGTGAAGGCAAAACCCCTGAACCTAAACTTGATGGCACAGGATCTAATAGTAGAGGTACTAAAAACTTTGTAGACGCCGATAAAGATGGCGAATGCGATAATTTAGGTGAAGGAAAAACCCCTGAACCTAAACTTGATGGTACTGGATCTAATGGTAAAGGCTCTAAAAACTTTATGGACGCCGATAAAGATGGCGAATGCGATAATCTAGGTGAAGGCAAGACCCCTGAACCTAAACTTGATGGCACGGGATCTAATGAGAAATCTCAACAAGGTAAAGGTTCTAAAGGATTCGGCAAGGACAAATAATCCCAAATTCAAACTCAAAAGAAAGCGCCACCCTACACTCACTTAATGAAGTGTAGGGTGGCGCTTTCTTATCTAGTTTATCTTTCATTTGTTTTAATCTTTAATATTTTTAACTTTTTTTCGATTAAAACATTCTATTTTAAAGTTCCATCTGCTTTTAATCTATAAACTCAGTCGGCCATTCTAGATTTTTACGATAATACTTTAAATCATCTTCCATGATTTCCCGTATGACTCGGCAAGGATTGCCAGCACAAAACACCCATTCTGGCATGTTTTTTGTAACCACAGAGCCTGCTCCCACCACTGTATTACTGCCGATGCTAATACCTGGGTTAACTACCACGTGACCGCCAATCCAAACATTATCACCTATGACAATTGGTAGGCCCCACTCGTGACCTGCATTTCTTGGATCAGGGTGCATTGGATGTCCTGCCGTATATAATCCAACATGAGGGCCCATCATGACATGATGGCCAATCTTGACCGGTGCCACATCTAAAATAGTCAGCCCGTAATTTGCGAAAAAATTTTCACCAATGGTAATGTTTCCTCCATAGTCACAGTGAAAGGGAGGGTTAATGGTTCCATTACTGCCGATCGCTCCTAAAATGTCCTGAAGGGCTGTTGCCAGCTCTTTCTTTTGCCAAGAACCCAAGTTATTATAACTTTTTAACCGCTTAGCACATTGAATATATTCACGGGTTAAATGCTCGTCATTGGCTTTGTAGGGAAGACCCAATAACATTCTTTCTTTCATCGTCAAGGTTTCATTCATCGTTTACTATTTCAACTTTTTCGTTTTTTCACGTAACCCATCTACCAGTTTTTCTTGAGCTACTTCATACTTGTCTGGTTTTAACTTCTGATGGATAATGCCCATAGTTTTTTCGAAATCCTTCATGTCGAGAGTCATCACATTGGTCCAAGTTCTGCCAACGCTATGGAGCTCAAAATCTTTGTTATTGTTGCGTTTAACCAGTTTAATAAAATGCACTTTTTTCCACGGCAGCATCATGAACACTCGACTCATAGAATGAATCCCTTCGTTTGATACCCCTATTTTAAGCATTGAGCTAATGAGCAATAATCCCAATAGTCCTCCGATTACATAGTGAATGGACTCAGTGGAGCCTACTAAAGTTACGACGATAACCATAACTAAACTGATCCCTAAAGAGCTCTTTTCGATTACAGTAACCTTCCCTCTCACCACGAGCTTTGAGCGCCGATAAAGTTGAAACGCAATCATTAGCCCAATGGCTATCACTAAAAATATATTAACTTCTTTCATATTTCACCTCATGAATTTCTTGGTTTTGATTTACCATCACTGGATGGCCGCATAATGTGCCGCAATGGCTAATTCTTCATCGAAAAGATCTCTAAAACCGGCTTCCCGAAAAATCTTTTCTGCCGTTATATTTTTAGGCCACAAGTATAAGGGCAGCTGAGATTCAGCTCGATGCATATCCACAATGGTAGATATGAGTTCTCTTGCATGCCCTTGCCCTCTGAGCTCAGCTGTTGTTTCTGCTGAGTCTAAGCGGGCTACTCCATGGTCACCATAAAAAATAGTAGCCATAGTGACCGCTTCATTTTCTAAAAACCCAACCAAAACCCGATAGCGATCACTCACTATATTTCGTCGGATTTGTTCCACTGTTTGCTCGTTGCCATCAGGAATTAGGATGTCATTTGCAACTCGCTCGTCCCACTCATTGAGTTCTTTAATTTCTAACTTGTCACTCTTTCGTATCTTATTCTCATCCTGCAACACCATAAACCGAGTAGGCGAAAATAATTGGATATCATATCCACTTTTTCGGAATTCATCGGCATGATCAATAAAATATCCCTTTGTAAAGGGTTGACGAATCCGAGGTTGAATCTCTTTTTCAAGGTAAAACTGAGTAATCCTTGCTAAGATACCCGGCAAGTCACTCACCTTATCTGGGTAAAGAATGGCATGATTTAGATAGGGGTTTACCTTATTTTCTTCATCCCAATACATTACGCCAAAATCTGTGGTTTCAAAACTACAGATATACTTTGGAAAGTCCAGTTCTGTGTCTAGGATCTTTTGTTTTAAAACTTCTGAGTCCACAGGAGATATTTTCGTCTCATCCTGGCAACTCGCCAAATTATAGTCCATGTTCCTCCATCTGCCTGAGTAGGCCTAATCTAGCATTCACAAGGTCTGCCTCATCATTAAAGTTATGCCGATACAATTCCAAAATACCATTTCCGTCATAGTCAATTTGTTTCAACTTGGAGAAAAAACGAGTGAAATCAAAAGTGCCCTGACCTGGCAAAAGGCAGGTATGATTCCCGTCGTGATCGTTAATGTGAACATTCACTAAATCATCCTGGATGACTTCGAGGTATTGATAGGGATCCACGCCGGCCCGAACAGCCTGTTTAATATCAAAGGTGTGAACCATCCGCTGCTTCATCCGACTTTTCATTTCTTGAATAAAATCAGTACTGCCAGAAGCTAGGTAGGCTACATTCTCTTGAGCAAGGTGAATGCCTGCCTCACCAGCTAGTTCATAAAGAACGTCGTAACAACATGCCACATGATCATATTGACTAGGCTGAGCCATATTCTTGGGTACGCCATGGAAGGTATAAATTTGGCTACCCAACCCCTGAACGCATTTTAGCGTTTGCTTATAGATTTTTATAAAATCACGTCTACGTCGGTCGAGTAAATCAAACAAACACGGCTCCATCATGGCACTCATCACGTGAACTGAATTCACCTTGATACCATAGGTGTCACATTTTTCCTTGACCATAGCTATAAAATCATCTTCCATCTCTGAATAGGTGTTAAGGAAAATTTCCACTGAGTCTACTCCAAGAGAGCCATACAGATCAATCATATCTTCTGTGTTGTATTCAGGGAAAAAGTTTGCTGTGGACAATCCGATATTCATTCTGCTACCTTCAAATCTGATGTAATCAACTGTACTTCGCCATCAATTTCAACTTCATAGCCTTTATCTGTGGATTGAATGAGCTTAGTTGTTTCAGAGCCAGTACCACTGATTAATTTATAGGTTCCATCGGTAATTTTATAATACCAAATATATGTCTTATCAAGAGCACGTGACATATGAGATTCAAAAAGAATCACATCCTCAGACATAAAGCGAGCATTACCCATCCACAAAAAGTTTGACTTTTTTAAATAATCTTCTCGCTTTAAAGTTCCTTTTTCACTATGGGAGTAGGTATTAATCGAACGGTCTTCTGGTTTCAGTTCAGGTCCATAAAGGATCAAGCCTTGATCAGCCAAGGTGTTAATTAAGAGCTGACCCTCCTTTGGTGAAACATGATAAGTGAAGGTTGCCTCGTCCCCTTGAACCCCTAAATAACGGACCAAGCCTTGATCTGTTATTTCATATTCAATGGATAGCTCGCCACCATTCGGTAGACGATGAGTCGTTTTTAAGACGTTGGACTCTTCTGCCGAACTAGCGGTAGCTGTCGTTGCGGGTTTACTTGTCCCGCCTGTTTCCGTTGGCCGAATAAGGGGTGTGGTTTGACCTTGGCCGGGAAATTGATTGCCATTGGCCTTGAATTCTTTCACCTTATCGCCTAAATAGGGAATAAAGAACAACAAAAATAAAACCAAAGCAGCTAAAAACAAGACTATTTTCCGTTTCAAACGAACTCGCTTTTTTACGTTGCGGTAACGATCGGAATAAATACTGGGTTTTTTCAATTGGAGTCCTCACTTTCTTTTCTTAAAAGCTGGATGCCTCCTTTGCAACAGTGACCAGCACAAGTTCTTTCTATATTTTCAGTGTACCCCTCTTCACCGGTTTCCACTGAATCTTTAAGAAGATCTTCATTTTTCATCATATCTCAATCACCTCTGCGGACTCTAGGGCCCGTTCGACTAAACCTTCAACATCCAAGGCTTCCTCATGAGCTTCAATATCAATTAATCTAGGTTTGGTCTTTGGGTGCTTGGGGACAAAGATGGTACAGCAATCTTCATAAGGTAAAATAGAGGTTTCAAAGGTTTCTATTTTATGGGCAATATCAATGATGTCTGTTTTATCCATAGCGACCAAAGGCCGAAACACTGGGCGATCTGAAACAGCATCGGACACTACAAGCGCTTCCATGGTTTGACTGGCTACTTGACCCACCGACTCTCCTGTTGTGACCGATTGAATCTTGTATTTTTTAGCCGCAGCACAAGCTAAACGCATCATAAAGCGGCGCATAATAATGGTCAGCTCATCTTCTGGACATTTCTCCATAATCGCCATCTGAATTTCAGTGAAGGATGGAATGATTAAGCGAAAAGAACCTGTCGATTGCTTTAAAATGGAAGCTAGCTCTTTTACCTTGTCTTTGGCTCTCTCCGAGGTATAGGGGTGACTGTGGTAATAGATCCCCGTTAGTTTAACACCTCGCTTGGCCATGAGATAACCTGCCACCGGCGAATCGATTCCACCGGAGAGCATCAACATCGTGGATCCATTGACGCCGTAGGGCATTCCCTTGGCGCCATCGATTTTCTTTTTGTACACGTAAGCTTTACCGCGAATTTCAACTTTTAATGAAACGTCTGGCTTTCTAACGTCTACGGTATATCCTTCTGTGTTTTGCAAGAGAATACCACCCAGCTCCTGGGAAACTTCCATGGAGTTGAGGGGGAAATCTTTGTTGGCACGACTGGTGACCACTTTAAAGGTGGTTCCCTTCGGATGGGCATTTAATACTTCTATTAAAGATTTTCCCATGAGTTCAATGTCTGGCTCCATCTCTTCCACTAAGTGCACTTCCATGACCCCAAATACACGAGCCACCTTGTTAGCAATTCGTTCTCCATCTTCGGTGAGAATAAACCACCTTTGTTGATCACGGGTCAATTTGTATTGTTCGCCTTTTAAAACGGCTTTAATATTTGTAAGAAGCCGATCTTCAAAAAATTTACGGTTAAGCCCTTTGAGAAAAATCTCTGGGGCAAATTTAATTAAAATTCGTTCATTCATTCTTTTATCCTTTTATCCTTCCTGCAAAAGCCAAAGCAGATTGAAAGCCCTCTTTTGCTTGTTCAATTTGTTCCATGGTGTTGGTATCTGAAAAACAGATCCGAATGGATCCTTTAATACTTTTTTTGTTAAGACCGATGGCTGTGAGGACATGAGAGTCTTTCATATTCTTGGAAGAGCATGCAGATCCCGTGGAAACACAAATATCCTTCTCTTCTAATAGCCTTAATAAAACCTCTGCTCGAATCCCTTGAAAGGAAACATTTAATATATAAGGTGAAAAGCCGTCCAACTCCCCATTCAGATGGAATCTGTCTTTAAATTGGTTGGTTTTGAAAAAGTCTAAGAGTGATTGTTTCATTTTTGAAACGGCTTTCAAGTTTTCTTCAATTCTTGGCAACATCAAATCACAGGCAAGGCCAAAACCAGCTATGTAAGGCACATTATGGGTTCCCGCACGCTTGCCTCCCTCTTGACCCCCACCCTCAATTAAACTGTCAAGAATCAAACCAGCTCTAATATAAAGCATTCCAATCCCCTTAGGGCCGTGCGCTTTATGGGCTGAGGCTGTCGCAAAATCCACATTCATTGCCTTTAAGTCTAAAGGCAGTTTAAGGAAGCCTTGGACTAAATCCGTATGGAGGCGGGCCTTATAACCCGATTCTTTAATAATAGAGCCCACTTGAGCGATGTCATTGATTATGCCAATTTCATTATTAACATGCATGATACTAACTAGGGCCGTATCCTTGGTTAGAGCTTTTTGAAAGTCTTCTATGGAAAAACGTCCCTTCTCATCCACTTTTAACCAGGTCACCTTTGTTCCAGCCTTTTCCATGGTCAGTAAGGTATTGCGTACGCTGGGATGTTCAATTTCTGTGCTAATAATATGCTGACCTGCAAAATGTTTCAACACCTGATTGTTGCCTTCAGAGGCACAGGAATTAAAAGTAATTTCACGAGGAGTAACCCCCAATACCCGGGCAACAGAGACACGGGCTTCCTCTACTAGATCCTCAGCCTTGCGTCCCTTCCAGTGGAGGGATGAGGGATTCCCAAACTCTAGGTCTAGAACTTCTTTTATGCGCTCTGCGACCTGTGGATGTACCGGAGTCGTTGAGCAATTATCAAGATAAATCATTAAAGTATTTCCTCCAAAACAGACTCCAGTCTGCGTCCAAAGATAATCAGCTCATCGACGGAGTCAGCCAGTCCTTGAAATGAGTTGGCACCGCCGCCACCACGAACACCTGGTATCTTCTGTTCACGGAATAGTTGACCGGCTTTTACTGTGTCCTTAAAGATATTACCATAAATTCGCAGTTCTCTTAAGTCCAATAAAACTGAGTTGCGTTTTTGTCTGCCTAGTTCTAGGGCTAAACTTCGAATCAGGTCTTCCTCTTCGTCTAGCTCTTGATAAACCAAAGGCTGGTTGTACTCTGGCAACTTTAGCATCTGCATGGCTAGCTTGGTGCGAAGCTCGCTAATCTTTTGTGCATCTTCTTGGGTTTGTTCCACCAACAGCCGCAACCGAAAAGGAATTTCCGTCTCGTGTATTTCTAATTGCTCCTTAGCATCTTGAACAATTCGTACCGCATCCAAGGCAAAATCTAAGGCGCGGCGACCAAATTGAAAGTAAACTCTTGAACCAGTTTTATGTTTTTCAAGCTTTCGTACTAAAAAAAACAGGAGCTCCTGTGTGGAATTTACATGAGTTCCACAGCAGGCACTCACATCTAAATCACCAATTCGAATAATCTGAACATCTCCTGAAAACTCTGCATCACTGTTTAAGCCCAGTTTTCGAATTCGTTCAGCCGGTTCAATAAATGAAGACACCTCTAAGCCATGCAAAATAATTTGATTGATTTTATGAGCCACTTTTTCCAAAACAGTCTCATCCACCGGCTGATCGGTATCGATGGTTGCCGTGTCTGGCCCAATATGAAAACTTAGGGTCCGAACCCCATATTCTTTTTCCAGAAGAGCTGACAATAAATGTTGCCCTGTATGTTGACGAGACATTTCTAATCTAAAGAAAGCATCAATTTCCACCTTTACCCGCATTCCTTCAAATAAGCCCGCTGAATTATCAATCTCATGCCAGGTATGGTTTCCTACTTCATAGACCGACTGAACTGAGTGGTCAGCAATGGTTCCTTGGTCAGAAGGTTGACCGCCACCCTCGGCAAAGAACTCTGAGCGCTCCAAAACCAAAAAACACCGATCTGCTTCTTGATGAATTTCTCGAATCAAAGTATAGTATGAAAACTCTGTTTGATTTGTTTTAAAACCCATGACAACCTCCTCCACCAATCATTCGGACCATTCTTATAATTTACTTTTCTTTATAGTCTAGTTTTCTTTATAGTCTATTTTTCTTTATAAGTGTACTCTTCTTTATACTTTTAAAGATTTAACCCATTGGATGGTTGATTTTACGTTTAGGATTTAATTAAAGTTTTATTCCGAGTCCCTATGTGAATCCAACACCCCTTGTTTAGCTAGTTCATCCGCCAAATCATTAAAGGGGTCACCGGAATGACCTTTTACTTTTTTAAATACTAGTTCCAGCTTGCTTTGAATGTTTTTCGTGAATTCATGATAACCACGAGTTAGGTCATTGTTTCGCTTCCAGGTGCCCTTGGCCCAACTTTCAATCCCCTGGTAGTCAAAATGCAAGACTAGTTTGTGGGCCCCTACACTAAGAGCATATTCCATCGCTTTCACAGCACCTAATACCTCTCCTGCAACATTCCGCATGGTAACATACTCGGGTCTGCGACCATATCCTGAAAAAGTTTTTAGCACTTCACCTCGGGCCACAATCACAACACCATAACCATAGGCATCGTAGCCTTGGCGAAAGGAGCCATCTACATAGGCATATACCGTCTCACTCATTTTGGCCTGACCCTTTGTAAGTTCATCTGCATTAAACTCTAACCCAGCCTCGTCGGTAACTAAGCCGTTAGTTATTTGCTTTAAAGTCTTTTTCTTTTGGGCTTCTATATCCACTTCTTTATTCTCATGTTTATTCTCTTGTTTTTTAATTTTCGTTTTCACCTCAGGGGGTGATTCATTATAAAACAGTTGAATGTCAGTTTCCGAAACATTTAGTTCCAGCAGAAACTCCCGGGCCTGTTCCAACCCGGGAAATGATTTATATTTAACTCCGGATACGCCTTTAACGTTTCCTTCTGTTTGATTCCAATTTGTGTAAACGCCTGAACCTTCTTTTCCAAAGGCCACTGCATAATATTTTTTTGCCATATTCCCTCTTCTACGAAAAAGGCATCCTGGCTAGGGATGCCTAGTTGATTCAGTTTGTTATATTATACATGAAAACCAGATTGAAATTAGCCTAAACTTCAACTGTTATCGGAACAATTGGGTCTTTAAAGTACAAATCATCATCCTGATAGACTCCAAACTTTTCATCCAATTTCCCATCTACTAGATTATAGATTCGCTCAATATTAATTGATCCAGTGATTCCCATAATTTTATCCACATTATCTTTTACAAATTTAAGGGTTTTTAAGTCCCCAGACCAATGTTCGACAACAATCGGTAACGGAATCCGATTGGTTAGATGGTTCACACCGAACACAAACAAAGCTAAATCGTCCATGGCACCAATCACGGGGATTTTGTCAGGGATAAGATCAATGGGTGATAGGAAATACCCAAGACTCAAGGCAATAATCCACTTATCCTTTTTTAAAACTCGCTTATCCCGCAAGACTCTTACACCTAAGGCTAGTAGGTCTGGTAAGGCGGCGATATATTCATAATGTTTTTGATAATCTAAGGGAACTCGTCTTGAAAGATCACGACGTAACTTTGAATACTCATCTTCAATCGGTTCAATCGCTGCTAGATTTAAATTAAAAGCTTCCATTTCTCTTTCATGAATAATTGCCAACTGTTCTGCTTTTTTTTCAGCTTCTACCTGTTCAATGTCTTCTCGCTTTTTATCTTCTTGCATTGCTTTAACATCTGCTGAAATTCCAGAAACCTTTACGGCTAATAATCCATTTTCCATAATAATGTTGTCTATCATTACATGTACATGGGGGGCTTTTTGCAGCGCGGAATCCACATCCACTATAATATGGCCATCTTCATAGGTAATTCCCATGTCTGGTGCCTTTTTCATGGCTATCGACAAGCCACCTGATAATAAAGCGTTGGGAATTCCAACCTTCAATACTTGTATCTTTTCAATTTTAATGCGAATTACGTTGTTGGCAACTGACGCCACATGAACTCTTGCATAAAACGGGATGTCAATCACTTTATGGAAGTTTGCCGTTACTTCAATGGAGTTATTTTTAAACTCCACATTATTCACCGTCAAACCTTCCACTTCTACGAATTCTCGGATATTTTCCATTAAATCAGTTTCTGATAAAGTGGTTGTTACTGATGTTACTTTTGCACTCATATTTCTACTTCCTCCTGCCTAGTTTGATAACAAATGATAATAAGAATCCACTAATTAGTCCGCCAAGATGGCCAAAGTTATCGATATTCGAGCCGGGTTGAAAACCCCACGCCAAGTTTATACCGGCAATTATGACTAAATTCATCAAAGCTCCACTCCGAAACATTTCGCGGTAACGCATGACATAACCAATGAGAGCACCTAGTAGGCCAAAAATTGCCCCTGAAGCACCGACACTGACAATATCCCCCATCATTAAATGAGAAAGATATGAGCCACCCAGGCCAGCCACTAAGTATAAGGATATATATTTCCACTTCGACATCATTCGTTCCAAGTTGCTTCCCAGCGCATAAAGTGAATACATATTAAACGCTAAGTGCTGGAGATTTCCATGGAGAAACATTGCCGTAAAAAAGCGGTAATACTCACCTTCTAGTACCAAGGGTTTAAAGTTCCCGCCTAAAACAATTAGCACAATATAATTAATGCTGGTTGACTTTGATAACCAAGCCGAAAATAGAAATACAAGCACATTAATAACAATTAAAGTTGCTGTGATTTCCAATCCTTTGGTTTTTCTTTTAATTGCATTCATTTAAGTCTTTCTACTCCTTGCAGAACACTTTAGTGTTCCTTCCCTTCTATAATAGTTCAATCTGACTGTTTAAAACAGATAAACCCTTTATATTTCGGATATTTGTAACACAATATTCAATTCTTTCCACTAAAAAGAGAATCGAACTCAATCTCTTTCCTAATTTTAATGGTCCATTCTGAAAATTGACTAAAAAAAACAGATTATTTCAAAAAAAACTATAAATAGCTATAAAAAAATCTAATTCCAATTGCAAATGATTTGCAATTTAACGTCAGGATGCCTATAATTTCTAATATATTTAACATCGCTTACTTTATCGCTAAACACTACGAAAGAAAAGGAATGAAGGCAATCTATGGAAATCAGAAATCTTGACTTCAACTACGAACCTGGATCACCTCTCTTGATCCACAATCTGAACTTAACCATCAAGCCTGGAATCTTCCTCTCAGTGCTAGGTGGAAACGGGTCAGCCAAATCTACACTGATCAAATTAATGTTGGGTCTGTTAAAGCCAGTGAAAGGTGAAATCAACCGGACATTAGAGAAGATTGGTTATGTGCCTCAAAATAAAGATAAATTCAATATGCGCTTCCCTATTACCGTACGAGAGATGATGAAAATCCACATGGTGGGACGCTGCAAAGAAAAGCCAGAAAAATTTCTTGCCATGGTGGAAATGGAAACAGAAATCGACGCTCTATTCGGCGAATTATCCGGTGGTCAACAACAGCGTGTTTTGATCGCCCGGGCCATTGCAGGTTGTCCAGATCTCTTGATTTTGGATGAGCCCCTAACAGGAATTGATAGCCATTCCAAAGAAGTCATTCGGCATCTCCTTTTAAAACTTAACCGCGAAGGGCTGACGATTATCTCCATTGAGCATGATGTGGCCTTTGCTCTCCATCACTCCACTCATATTTTAACCATGAAGGAATCTCAAGTAGAATGGTTTACCGTGAAAGAATATTGCGATAATATTGGCCATGACGACCGCGATAACTATCTATACCACCGGGAGGATTTCTCTGATGTTACAATATGAATTTATGCGTAACGCTTTGGCCGCTGGCTTTTTAATTGCTATTCTTTGTCCCATCTTTGGTTCTTTCTTGGTTCTAAAACGCTTTTCCATGATGGGCGATACTTTATCCCACTCAGCTTTTGCCGGCGTTGCTCTGGGTTACTTTTTTGGTATGAATCCTTCTTTGGCTTCCTTAGTTTACACACTGCTGGCTGCTCTTTTGATTGAATATTTAAGGAACCGCTTTAAAAGCTATCAAGAAATCGTTATGGCTATTGTGATGACTTTCAATGTCGGTTTAGCTATTATACTAGCTTCAAGAGGCGGCAGCGCCAATATTACAGCTTTTTTATTCGGTTCCATCCTAACCGTTGAGATAGCAGATTTAATGTTGATCGCTGCAGTTACTTTGACTAGCTTAGTCTTTATCCGACTCTCCTATAATCAACTTCTTTATATTACCTTCGATGAAGAAGGTGCCGAAATCTCAAAAATTCCTGTCAAGCGAGTAAACTATCTCTTCATGGCTCTCACTGGAGCTGCTGTAGGTGTTTCCATTCGCGTAACGGGTTTGCTGGTTATCTCTTCCATCTTGGTTTTACCCATGGCAGCAGCTTTAAACCTGCGTAAGGGCTTCAAGCAAACACTATATTTTGCGGTGTTATTTGGAATCATCACTGTGATGTCAGGCCTTGTCATTTCCTATTACATTGATTCCGCCCCCGGTGGAACCATAGCCCTTATGAGTGTGGCTGTGCTATTGGCATCTTTCCTAGCTAAAAAAAGATGATATCAAAGCGTTTCCATACACTAGACTACAATTAAAATTTCTTTCGTAAATTTAACTTTTAAGGGATCTTATAGAGAAAGCCATTTTTGATGAATCAAAAATGGCTTTCTCTATAGTTTTTTCAGCTTACTCAATAATATACGAACTACTAAACATCTTTTATTCTATTTTAATCCACAAGCTCTTCCTTCTTTTGGGCTTCCTTGAGCTTACTGCACTCAGCACAGATTCCTATGAGCTCCAAATGATGCTCTTTTATGGAAAAGCCTGTTTCCCGGTTAATTAGTTCTTCTATTTTTACCATGGGACAATCCAAATCCACAGTTTTATCACACAGCTCACAAGTCATTGTATGGATGTGCTGGTCTCTTTTTAAAACATAATTGTTTTTATTATCACCCAAATCATATTTATCCAAGACATTTATACTTTCCAGTAAATCCAATGTACGATATACCGT
>LFRM01024618.1_pt1 | contig 23060 bp, 14 predicted proteins | sample 618341 | NCBI WGS metagenome assembly LFRM01 (sample SAMN03654438, study PRJNA283298) | anaerobic digester metagenome | isolation source: pool of bioreactors CSTR01a, CSTR02a, and CSTR03a thermophilic anaerobic... | place: Denmark: Kgs. Lyngby | collected 2014-05-21 | reverse complement strand
CCCCTTTCCGTAGCAGTGTTTTTTTATTTCCACTGTCTACTCTAAGGGGATCATATCAAAACCCGGGCAACGGCTTTTTCCGTCGGTTCTGTAACGCGTACACAGCGCACACGGCATTCCGCAGTAGCCGTAAGCAATATTTGTCATGCTTTTTCGTTCCTCTATTCAATCAAATTTTCGATTCTCTCTGCATTTATTTTACGTTGCGTGACACCTTTGCAAAAAACACCTCTCCGGCCTTCATTGTAACAAAATATTTATTGCCGCCCTTGGTAATATCGGCGCATCCTTCAAGACGGGTAAGCTGGGAGGAGGAATTCAGCTCTATGATTGCCGTGCGCGTCGCCTCCGGCAAAAATCTCTCTCCGTGAGCAACGCTTTTGTCCACACCGTCGTTATTGAAAAGAGTAAGATAAAATCCGTCATCGAGCTTGTTTACAAACCAATGCACTTCTCCCGACACCCTGCAGGGCATGAGCTGCAGGATAAGCTGCTTTGCCTGTTGAGGAGATACGGCGTTTCGGTGCTTTTCGGAAAATGATGAATCTCCGGTAAGGTCAACAAGATACTCATAATTTCCGAAAACGCCCTCGCAATCGGCGTGGATTATATCAAAAGCATCCGGCACACAGCTGTTTACAAGAGTTCCTGTTTCATTGCCGTACTTGGACTCCGAATCAAGCATGAGCGCGGCTATCCCTTCTTTAACGCATTTCCTCTTTTTCTCCTTTGAAGCATCGGAAGATTTCATCTCTCCGAACCACTCCGAGCAAACCTCGTTCTCAAGCACATCCATATCCTCCGGCAATACAACAGCCATGGGAGCAAAAAACTCTCCGGCGGGATATTTTTTCACAAAAGAGAGAAAATCGCGTTTGACCTCTCCGTAATCGGAAAGTGTGAAATCCTCACATTCAAGAAAGGTGTTGTAGACTCCCCATTCCTCACTTATAAATTTTGCTCCCGAAAGGTAAGCGTAAAGGAAAAGTCTTTTTTGCAGTGAACGCGAGCTTCCTCCTTCGGGGCCGCATGTATCAAAAACAAAGCTGCCCTTTACGATGTTCCATTCGTTTTTACCTTCAAAATGATAATTGCATGCGGAAAACGGCTCACCGCCCCACGGCTCATAATATGCGCCGAAGCTTCCCGAATAAGCCTTTGCCATACCCCTTGCGTAAGAAAGCTGCACATTTGCCCCCGGTGTCTGCGCGCCTATTTCCGGCATGACACGCCGTGCGCCCATCTTGAATTCAAGATTTGTCGCCATCATGACGCTGTCGCAAGGGAGCAGACGCTCCCCCGTATAAGCATTTCGCATGGCAAACAGCCTTTGTGCATTTTCAAGAAGCTCCTCAAAGGTTTCGGGCGCAGAAAAGCACCTCTCATATTCTTTCGCGGTAGCTGCCTCAAGAAACAGATTTTCGGACGGATAACGCTTGAGGATTTCCTCTTTTATTGCCTCCTCATTCCAATCGGACGCCGGAAGCTCTGACAGCTTACTGTAATCCGAACGCATATTCGACACCCACTCATGCATCTGGAAGCCGTAGAATTTCCCGCCGAGTGAATCAATGAGAGCCATATCGTAATTATAATTATCTATGTAGACACCACCCTGAAGACGGTCAATATACCACGGCATATCATTGTCATGAATAAGTCTGAACAGCCTGCCGCCCTTGGCGGCAAAAGCATTGAACTTTTTACCGCTGCCAAGTAAAATATTCTGGCAAAAACGCACTCCTGCATTTTTATCAATCAAGCCCCGCTTTAAAAATCCGTCCCAAAGAGGCTCATCGTATCCGTGGAAAAATATAAAATTTGATGTTTTCATTGCACAATTGTCCTTTCGGCTGATATCGTATGTTTTTCATTTTACCATATCAGAATACGAAATGCAAGCAATAGTGTCATTGAAGGCTTTCATGAATAATTTGTTTTTTCGCAAACAATATTGACTGTTAAAACTTACTTTGTTATACTCGTATACGCTGTACCTAACAGCTTAATAAGGCAAGAAAAGTCGAGAATTCACAGAAGCTTTGATGTACCCTGTTGAAGACTACACAGATAAAATACAAAGGAGAAAAACATGTCAAACCACAATCACATAATCATAAAAGGGCTAACACAAAACAATCTGAAAAACATATCGCTGGAAATACCCAAGGGTGAAATCGTAGTTTTTACCGGTGTATCCGGCTCCGGAAAATCGAGTATCGTTTTTGACACAATCGCCTCTGAAAGTCAGCGCCAGATGAACGAAACCTACACCGCGTGGATACGCGGAAGGCTTCCGAAGTATGAAAAGCCTAAGGTTGACATAATTGAAAACCTTTCCGCGTCTGTAATCGTTGACCAGACACGGCTCGGCGGAAACGCCCGCTCTACGGTCGGCACAATAAGCGACATGTACGCCGCGCTGCGTCTGCTGTTTTCCCGGACAGGCTCCCCTTATGTGGGTACCGCATCATATTTCTCCTTCAACGACCCCAACGGAATGTGTCCCGAATGCTCCGGCATAGGTAAGGTTATGCAGCTGGACATAACCCCCGTGATATATGAGGATAAGAGCTGGAATGAAGGCATGCTTGATTTGCCCGCCTTCCATGTGGGTAACTGGTACTGGAAGCAATATATCGAATCGGGACTGTTCGACCCGGACAAAAAATACTGCGACTACACCGAAGCCGAAAGGAATCTTCTTCTCTACGGCTCATATGAAAAGGACGGCAAGCGGGTTCACAAGGCCGTCGAGGGCATTTACAACATGATGAACAGGCTTGTTCTCAAGCGTAACATCGATGAGAATACCGAGCGTTCAATTCTTCGTCTGCAAAGGCTCGTGCATGAAAACGACTGCCCCTGCTGTCACGGAAAACGCCTTAACAGCGCTGCGCTTTCGTGCAAGGTTGCCGGATATTCAATTGACGAAATGTGCGATATGGAATTCTCACGTCTTCGCGAGGTGCTCGGCACAGTGCATGACCCGCGTTCCGAAACAATCGTTCAGACTCTTATCACCTCACTCACCAGAATAATAGATATAGGTCTGCCCTATCTGTCAATGAGCAGAGAATCCGCGTCATTGTCCGGAGGCGAGGCTCAGAGGTTAAAGCTCGTCCGTTATATGGGAAGCGCTCTCACGGGCATGACATACATATTTGACGAGCCGAGCACCGGTATGCATCCGAGAGACGTCCACCGCATGACAAGGCTGTTGAAAAATCTGCGTGACAAGGGGAACTCCGTGCTCGTTGTGGAGCACGATAAGGATGTAATCTCAATTGCGGACACCGTTATAGATGTCGGACCTCTCGCGGGAAGTCACGGCGGAGAAATAATGTTTCAGGGAAGCTATTCACAGCTGCTTGAATCCGGCACGCTCACCGGAGAGGCGATGAAGCAGGTTATCCCCATAAAGGAAAATCTCCGTATCCCCAAGGATTTCCTTACTGTACGCAACGCCTCGGTGCACAATCTGAAAAATGTATCCGCAGATATTCCTCTGAATGTACTTACCGTCGTTACCGGCGTTGCCGGCTCCGGAAAAAGCTCTCTTATACGCGATGTTTTTGCAAGACAATATGAGGAACGCGTGGTGCTTGTAGACCAATCACCCGTAACCGCCACAGGGCGCTCAACTCCGGCAACCTTCCTCGGCTTTTTCGACGATATACGCAAGCTTATGGCTGAGCGGACAGGAGCAAACGCCTCCGAGTTTTCATTTAACAGCAAGGGCGCCTGCCCCGCATGCAAGGGCAAAGGCGCAATTGTGACGGAGCTTGTTTTCATGGACCCGGTTATAACCGTATGCGAAGCGTGTGACGGCAAACGTTACAGCGAAAAGGCTCTCACCTACAAATACAAGGATAAGAATATTGTTGACATTCTGGAAATGAGTGCGGAGGAAGCTTTGCAGTTCTTTTCCGACTCCCCGAAAATCAGCAAACAGCTGCGCGCAATGGTGGATGTGGGTCTGTCATACCTGTCTCTCGGCCAGCCGCTCTCCACTCTTTCCGGCGGAGAAAGGCAGCGCGTAAAGCTCGCAAAATACCTCGACCAGAAGGGCAATATCTATGTTCTTGATGAGCCCACCACAGGGCTTCACGCCTCCGATGTAAGCGGTATTATGGCTCTGCTTGACGGCTTCGTTGAGCGCTCAAACACCGTAATAATCATTGAGCACAACACCGACGTTATGAAGCAGGCGGATTATATAATAGATATCGGTCCCGACGGCGGAACACTCGGCGGCGAGGTGGTTTTTGCGGGAACACCTGCCGAAATGGTGAAAAATGCAGACACAATAACGGCAAAATATCTCAGAAAGTCAATATAAATTTCAATCCTCCCTATTCACGCCGCACGGTGCGGCAACAGCAACATTATTTTTGCAATTTATTTGAACTTTTCCGCTTTTTCATATTGAATTGATTCACCATTTATGCTATGATTACTTGATAGATTTTCCTATCCTATTTCTTGAAAAGGGTGGTGAAGTGCATGGGAGCATATCTGGTGCTTGAGGACGGCTCGGTTTTCGAGGGGTTCGAGGGCGGCGCGTTCGCAGAAACCGTCTGCGAGGTTGTTTTTAACACCTCCATGACAGGCTATGTCGAAATTCTTACAGATCCCTCCTACGCCGGTCAGGGTATTGTTATGACCTATCCGATGATTGGCAACTACGGCATTGAAGCGGAGGATTTTGAATCCGGAAAGCTTCAACCGAAAGCATTTATAGTTCATGAGCTTTGCTCACAGCCCTCAAACTTCAGATGTGAGGGGACGCTCGACAGCTTGCTTAAAGAACACGGCATACCGTGCCTCTACGGCGCGGACACTCGTGCCATTGTCAAAAAGCTTCGCAACAGCGGAACTATGAGAGGCGTTATTACCGCCGATATCTCAAACATGGCTCGTATTGTTTCCCTCATAAAAGAATATCAACATCACGGACTGGTAGAATCCGTCAGCATCGGAACTAAGCGAGTTCTGGGCGCGGGCAATACCGGTCCTAAAATTGCCCTGATAGACTGCGGCGCAAAGCAGAATATAGCCGCTTCGCTCGTCCGCAGAGGATGCGAGGTAACAGAATACCCCTGCGGCGTAACCGCAGAGGAGATTATTGCCTCAAAGCCGGACGGGCTTATGCTCTCAAACGGCCCCGGAGACCCGGAGGCGTGCACCGGCACAATAAGAGAGATAAAAAAGCTTTACGATTACGATATGCCGACCTTCGCTATATGCCTCGGTCATCAGCTTATGGCGCTCGCTGTCGGCGGCAGTACACAACGCATGAAGTTCGGTCATCGCGGAGCCAACCACCCGGTAAAGTTCATCAACCGCGACAAAACCTATCTTTCCTCGCAGAACCACGGATATATGGTAAGCCCGGAGGGACTGCCCGCCAACGCGGAGGTTAACTGCATAAACGTCAACGACTCTACGGTTGAGGGTATTGTCTACCACGGCAAAAAAATATTCACCGTGCAATTCCATCCTGAGGCAAATTCCGGACCGCACGACACCGCCTTCCTGTTTGACGACTTTATCAAAATGATAAAGGAGGGCGTCGTAAATGCGTGACACAAGCATAAAAAAGGTTATGGTTATAGGCTCCGGTCCGATAATCATCGGCCAGGCGGCGGAATTCGACTATGCCGGAACACAGGCATGCCGCTCGCTGCGCGAGGAGGGCGTCGAGGTTGTACTCGTCAACTCAAACCCCGCAACAATAATGACCGACAAGGACATTGCCGACAAGGTATATGTTGAGCCGCTGACCATACCCACACTCACAAAAATAATCGAGACCGAAAAACCGGACTCAATTCTTCCCACCCTCGGCGGACAGACAGGGCTTAACCTCGCCATGGAGCTTGAGGAAAAGGGTGTGCTTGCCGCAAACAACGTCCGGCTTATCGGAATCTGCGCGCGCGCCATAAAGATGGCGGAGGACCGCCAGGAATTCAAGGACACCATGGAGCGCATAGGCGAGCCGTGCATCGACTCAAAGGTTGTTGAAACAGTTGAGGACGCGCTTGAGTTTTCCGAAGAAATAGGCTATCCCGTAATCGTCCGTCCCGCATACACTCTCGGCGGCACCGGCGGCGGCATAGCAGACGACCCGGAGCAGCTTCACGATATAGCATCAAACGGCATACGCCTTTCGCGTGTCGGTCAGGTGCTCATTGAAAAGTGCATAGCGGGCTGGAAGGAAATCGAGTATGAGGTCATGCGCGATTCAAAGGGCAACTGCATCACAGTGTGCAACATGGAAAACCTTGACCCGGTGGGAGTTCATACCGGTGATTCTATAGTCGTCGCACCCTCGCAGACGCTTACCGATAAGGACTATCAGATGCTGCGCTCATCTGCACTGAACATAATTTCCGCGCTCGGCATTGAGGGCGGCTGCAATGTGCAATTTGCGCTGCATCCGGACTCATTCCGCTATGCGGTAATTGAGGTCAACCCCAGAGTTTCGCGCTCATCCGCCCTCGCGTCAAAGGCGACGGGCTATCCGATAGCGCGTGTTGCCGCGAAAATTGCTCTCGGTCTCGGGCTTGACGAAATACCCAATGCCGTTACCGGAAAGACCTTTGCGAGCTTTGAGCCTGCGCTCGACTACTGCGTGGTAAAGTTCCCTAAGTGGCCGTTTGACAAATTCGTCACCGCCAAGCGCACCCTCGGCACACAGATGAAGGCGACCGGCGAGGTTATGGCAATTTCCCGCTCCTTTGAAGCGGCACTTCAAAAAGCAATTCACTCACTTGAGGAAAACCGTGACGGTATGGTTGTACCCGCTCTTATTCAAAAAAGCCGTGATGAGCTGCTCGAGCTGCTTCATCACATCGACAACGAAAGAATATACGCCGTTGCCGCCGCGCTTTACACCGGAATCGGCATCGACGAAATATTTGAAATAACAAAAATAGACCGCTGGTTCCTCAATCGCATAAACAACATTGTCATGATGGAAAAGCACCTTTCAAGCGGTATATGCGACAAGGACACCATTAAAAAGGCGAAGATGCTCGGCTTCTCCGACGCGGTAATCGCCAAAAACATCGGCATCACGCCAGAGGCTGTCAAAAACATGCGCAAGATGTGGGGCATTATCCCCTCATTTTCGATTGTTGACACCTGCGCCGCAGAATTCGAGGCAAAAACACCCTACTACTATTCGGACTACGGCGTGGAAAATGAGGTACACACCGAAACGAGAAAGCACAAAATACTTGTTCTCGGCTCCGGTCCGATAAGAATCGGCCAGGGTATAGAATTCGACTATTGCTCGGTTCACAGCGTATGGGCGCTTAAAAAGCTCGGCTGCGAGGCAATAATCGTCAACAACAACCCCGAAACCGTTTCAACGGACTTCGACGTCTCCGATAAGCTGTATTTTGAACCGCTGACAAGCGAGTATGTTACAAATATCGTTGAGCTTGAAAAGCCCGACGGAGCGATAGTCCAGTTCGGCGGCCAGACCGCCATAAAGCTCACAAAAACCCTCAACGACCTCGGCGTTGCCATTCTCGGCACAGATGCCGACCATGTTGATGCCGCCGAGGACAGAGAGCGCTTTGACCAGATACTTGAGCTTTGCGGCATAGCAAGACCTAAGGGTCAGACGGTGTTCACCACCGATGAAGCTCTCGCTGCGGCTCAGTCCCTCGGCTATCCCGTGCTTGTACGTCCGAGCTATGTTCTCGGCGGTCAGGGTATGCAGATAGCCGTGTCCGATGACGACATACGCGAGTTTATGGACATAATAACCCGCACCATCCCCGACCTGTCACAGCACCCCGTGCTTGTTGACAAATACCTCATGGGTCAGGAGGTTGAGGTTGATGCGATATGCGACGGAGAGGACATCCTTATCCCGGGCATAATGGAGCATGTCGACCGTGCCGGAATCCACTCGGGCGACTCCATATCCGTCTATCCTGCGGTCACACTCTCGCAGCGTGTACAGGACACAATCGTTGACTACACGCGCCGTCTTGCCTCTGCACTTCAGGTCATCGGCATGATGAATATTCAGTTCATAGTCCTGCATGAAACCGTATATATTATCGAGGTCAACCCCCGCTCGTCACGCACCGTCCCCTACATAAGCAAGGTAACGGGCATACCCGCCATTGCGCTTGCCACACGCGCCATGCTCGGTGAAAGACTTGCGGACATGGGCTTCGGCACCGGGCTTTACAGAAACAGCGGTTACTACGCAATCAAGCTGCCTGTGTTCTCGTTTGAGAAGATTATGGGCGCGGATACGAGCCTCGGTCCGGAGATGAAATCCACCGGAGAGGTTCTCGGAATTGCGAAAAACTACAATGAGGCTCTGCTCAAGGCATTTGAGGGCAACGGCGTAAAGCTGCCCAAGGACGGCAAAATCATCGTTACCGTCTGTGACAAGGACAAGCCCGAAATGTGCGAAATCCTCAAGCCGTTTGCCGACTCCGCATTCAGAATATATGCAACACCCGGAACGCGTGAGGCTCTGCTGCGCGCGGGCATAGACGCTCAACCGGTCAACAAAATATCGGGCGAAAGCCCCAACATCATGGACATGCTCCACGAGGGCGGAGTTTCACTGATAATCAACACTCCCACGCACGGCAGACTTGAAAACCGCGACGGCTTCAAGCTTCGCCGCATATCGGTTGAGGCGGGCACCACATGCCTGACCTCTCTTGATGCGGCAAAGGCTCTGCTTGAAAGCACACAGATTGTCCCGTCCGGTCACATAAGCGTAACTGATATTGCCACGATATAAGGAGGATATTTATGCTCACAGCCACTCAGCTCGACAGAATGTTAAGAAAGCTCGAGCGCTTTGAAAAAACTCTTGACGGAATGCTTTTTGAAAAGGTCGGAGAACTCGACAATGTGTCGGCATTCCGCACCGAAAAGCAGCACCATTCCATACCGGACGCAAAGAACTTCAAGGGCATAAAGTCCGGATATAAATGGGGCTCAGAAAGCGAATACTGCTGGTTTAAATGCGATTACACCGTACCTCGCAATCTTGCGGGAAAGGACCTTTTCCTGCGTCCGCACATCGGCGGTTATGAGGCCATGCTCTGGGTTGACGGCGTACCCTTCGGCACGTTCTGCACAAAGATAGTCTTCACCGGACACGGCAACCACTACTGTGACCTGTTCATCAAGGATGCCAAGGCAAACAAGAAAACCGACATCGCCATCGAATACTATGCCGGACACTCCTACAAGGGCTGCGCTCCGCTCGAAAATCAGCCGTTGCTTACATATGACTTCACCTTTGAGGGCATAGATGTATGCGTAAAGAATTACGAGATTCAACAGGCACTTTTCGACCTTCAGGCACTGCGCCAGCTTGTTGATGTGTTGCCCGATTTTTCATTCAGACGCGGCGAAATAATCAACACTCTCTATAAGGTTCACAGCATACTTTACTACTCCCCGGATGACGTTGACCGCAACACCTTCATGGCGGCGCTCAACGAGGCGGACACTCTGCTCAGGAAGGAGCTTTCGGTCAAAAACGGACCCGAAGCGCCCTCTGCGGGACTCATAGGCCATTCCCACATGGACACCGCATGGCTCTGGCACACCGGTGAGACCATCAAAAAATGCGCCCGCACCTATGCAAACCAGACCGCTCTCATGCAGCAGTATCCCGAATACAAATTTGTTCAAAGCTCGGCTTGCCACTCCGACATGGTGCGCGAACACTATCCTGAGCTTTTCAAGCGCATCCAGAAGCTTGTCGCCGAGGGTCGCTACGAGCCCAACGGCGGCGTATGGGTGGAATGCGACTGCAACATAACCTCCGGCGAATCCATGGTTCGCCAGTTCCTGTGGGGACAGCGCTTTACAAGAAAATATTTCAACTTCACCTCAAACTGCTTCTGGCTGCCCGACACCTTCGGATATTCGGCTGCCATCCCGCAGATTATGAAGGGCTGCGGAGTTGATTACTTCCTGACAACCAAAATCGGCTGGAACGACACAAACAAATTCCCCTATGACACCTTCTACTGGCAGGGAATCGACGGCACAAAGGTGTTCACACACTTTAACCGCACCCATCTCGTTCCCGATGTCGAGGACATCTATCAGGCAGTGGTTCAAAACCCCAACGGCGACAATGTCCGCGAAAAGAGCGTATGCGATACAAGGCTGATTTCTTACGGCTACGGCGACGGCGGCGGCGGACCTCAGTTTGAAATGATTGAAGCCTCACGCAGAGCCAAGGATCTCAACGGTTGCCCCAAGGCGGAATACACACTCGTGGGCGACTTCATGAAAAAGCTTGAAAAATCAGCCGTAAATCCCAACACCTACAAGGGTGAGCTGTATCTTGAGCTTCACCGCGGCACGCTGACAAACCAGCATCAGATTAAACGTAACAACCGCAAGGCCGAGCTTTCACTGAGAAATCTTGAGCTTCTGACGGTTGCCGATGCCGTAAAGAACGGCAAAACAGCATCCGGCGCGGCAATCGAGCCGCTTTACCGCCTCATGCTCATAAATCAATTCCACGACATTCTTCCCGGAACCTGCATTCCGCGCGCTCATAAGGAGTCCAAGGAGCAAACCGGGCATATAATCTCCGAGTCCGCCGCGCTTTCCTCGGCGCTCCTCGGCAAAGCAAAGAATTCCAAGAGCGTAACGCTGACAAATACCCTTTCATTCGACCGCAGCGACCCTGTGATTATCGAATGCAAAAAGGGTCTCATCGTCGAGGGTGATTATGCGCAGCAGCGCTACACCGACCTTGACGGCAAGGAAAAGCTCATAATAACAGGCGTAACAATTCCGGCTTTCTCCTCAGTGACACTCAGGCTCGTTTCCGGAGAGCCCTCTGCGGACTGTGCGTTCAAGGCCTCAAAGGATGCGCTTACAACACCGTTTGCAAAGGTCAAATTCGATAAAAAAGGCTTCATCTCCTCGTTTATCGACACCTGTGTAAATCGCCAGCTTTGCGGAGAGGGCTATGCGTTCAACACCTTTATCACCGCCGAGGACCTTCCCTCAGCATGGGATAACTGGGATGTCGATGCCGACATCGAATGCAAATACGCCGACCGCTCACAGCTTCTCAGCCGTGAGGTAGTCTCCTGCGGCAGCGCCGCCTATGTTATCAGAAGCAAGTATCAGGTGACCGCAAAGTCAACCGTAACCCAGGATATGATGTTCTTTGCAAATACGGCTGAGGTTCGCTTTGACACGATTATGGACTGGCAGGACGACCACCGCTTCATGAAGGCGGCGTTCGACACCTCCGTCATGCAGGACTTTGCGCGCTTTGAGGTACAGTTCGGCTATGTCAAACGCCCGACCACCCGCAACGACAGCGTTGAAAAGGCAAAATTCGAGGTTCTCAATCACAAGTACACCGACCTCTCGGAAAACCGCTACGGCGTCGCGCTCCTCAACGACTGCAAATACGGCATCTCCGCCGAGGGCGGCAAGCTTCGTCTGTCACTTCACAAGGGCGGCACACGTCCCGATTTCACCGGCGACCACGGGCTTCACCGCTGCGTATATTCCTTCCTGCCTCACAACAGCGGCTTCTCCGCGCAGAGCGTTATAAAGCCGGCATACGAGCTTAACATTCCCGTGCTCGAAAGCAACGCAGGCTATGACGCACCCGCGCTTGTTGTGCCCGGAGCAGACAACATAATTGTTGAGACCGTCAAGCCCTGCGAGGATTGCGAAAAGGCCTTCATTGTACGTCTTTATGAGGCTGAGGGCACATATACCAACTGCCCACTGGCACTGTTTGACGCAGCGAAGAAGGTTGAAGTAACCAATATGCTCGAGGAAACGCAAAAGGATATCACGAATAAGAAGGGCATTGACCTGACCTTTAACCCGTTTGAAATCAAAACACTTAAAATCAGCTATTAACCGTAAAAACGGTTGCGGCACAATGTTACGACCATATAAGCAAGTGAATGAAAATACCCACCGAAAAGAAGCTCTCTTCGGTGGGTATTACTTTATATGAAATTATGCTTATGCCGATTACGCATTATTATTGAGCTTATGCGTCCCGAAGCTGCGCAAAATTACACCTGTCTGAAATACCTTGTAAGGCTTTCGCCGTCACGGTCCGAGCGCTGCGTAAGGTTTATACCCGCATTCATCAGCAGCGCGCCGGAGTACACCTCACCGCTCTCGTCCTCCTCATACATTTTGTCGGGGTCAAGCCCTTTAAGCCGGAGAATAAACATCGGATGCTCGGCTCTGCGCATGGTTACACAGGTTACAAGAGCCTCGGTTTTATCTTCGGAAACGAACTCCCACGCACAGCGATAGGCGTTTTCAAACGGGGAAACAAGTCGATAAAGCTCGCCCTCGTGAATGAGAGAATAATATTTGTGATAGTCCTCTACCTGCTGCGTAACCTCGCGTTTTTCGGAATCCGTAAGCTTGTTCGGGTCAAGCTCATAGCCGAAGGTACCCCACATGGCAACATTTGCGCGGGTATCTATTTGCGTACGGCCGCATGCCGAAACATGTGCACCCATGGTTGAGGCAGGATAGCACATTGAGGTGCCGAACTGTATGCTCAGGCGCTCAATCGGGTCCGTGTCGTCACTGCACCATATCTGGGGTGAAAACGCAAGCATACCGGGGTCAAAGCGTCCGCCTCCGCCAGAGCAGTTTTCGATAAGCAGGTCCGGGAAGGCCTTTGTGAGCCTGCTCATAAGCTCATACGTACCGAGCACAAAGCGATGGAAAATCTCCTTTTGTCTCTCCGCAGGGAGCAAAGCGCTGCCTGCCTCTGTAAGATTGCGGTTGAAATCCCACTTTACGTACTCTATGTTGTATTTTGAGAGCACCGAATACATCTGCTCAAAAATGTTGTCGCGCACATCCTTGCGTGACATATCAAGCACATACTGCCGGCGCGCAATTGATTTTTCCCTGCCGGGCACCTGAAGGCACCAGTCCGGGTGTGCACGATACAGGTCGCTGTCCGGCGAAATCATCTCCGGCTCATACCATATTCCGAACTTCATCCCAAGGGCGTTAACACGCTCAACAAGGCTGCCGAGTCCGCCTGAAAGCTTGTTTTCATTGACATACCAGTCCCCCAGCGAGGACGTGTCGTTATCACGGTGTCCGAACCAGCCGTCATCCATCACGAGCATATCTATCCCGAGCTTTTTTGCCTGCGAAGCGAAGGACACAAGCTTGTCGGAATCAAAGTCGAAATATGCCGCCTCCCAGCTGTTTATAAGCAGCGGACGCACCGCGTCACGCCACTTGCCGCGTATGAGATTTTTGCGGTAAAGCCTGTGGAAGACCCGGCTCATCTCGCCGATACCGTTATGCGAATACACCATTACGACCTCCGGAGAGGTGAAGCCTTCGCCCGGCTCAAGACGCCAGCCGAAGCTTTCGGGATTTATGCCCATTATAAAACGCGTGCTGCCCGAAGCATCGACCTCCGCCTCTGCGGAAAAATTACCGCTGTAAACGAGGTTGAAGCCGTACGCCTCGCCGTAATCCTCATTTGCATCCGAGGAAACTATTGCGGCAAAGGGGTTGTGATTGTGGCTTGACGAGCCCCGCTTGCTTGCAATGCTCTGTATACCGTGAGCAAGCGCCCTTCGCTGAACACTGCGTTCCTTATACCATCTGCCGTAAAGCCCGATGAGGTCATAGTCCGCCGTCGGAAGCTCAACACAGCAGCTGTATACTCTTTCAATATCCATGGGTCTGTCTGACGAGTTCTCTACCCTCACGCTGCGTGTGATTACGGGAAGCGACTCGAACACAGTATAATACAGCGTTACACGTGCTCCGGTCACTGCGTCGAGCGTCACAAGCTCAAGTGTCTGCGCCTCATCCTCGGAATTAAGGTACAGCCCCGGCAGCCCCTCAAGCTCCGGCTTTCCGGAATATACAGTGTGGCTGACATAGCGCACGTCCGTCACACAGTTGCCGTCTGCATTTTTAATTGCCAGCGCGGACAAGCGATAATCTCCCGCGCCCTCTCCGGAATACTCACTTTGTGTGATATCCGCCGAGAACATGGGGTTGCAAACCTTCGCATTATAAGGGCTGAAGGACGGAAAGCTGCCGCGGAACATGAGATGCTCAAGGTTGTCGTCCGGAATTTTTGCGCCGTAGTAGAGATGCACTAAATAGTTTTCCTCATACACCTGAAATGCATAGCTTGAGTCGGAAGTGTCAAGCTTGAAAATATGATTTTCTTTATTATAGCTAATGGGCATATCATAGGCCTCCGTATCGTTTGTTATTCAATATCTTATCATACACGCTCGCAAATATCAATCACCACGGATAATATCTGTTGAATTCACCGGCATATTAAGGTATAATTTTATCAGATTTTTTACGGAGGTGTTTTTATGGATATGAGTGAATTTATCTGCGGTGAAAACGAGCTGCCGCTTGACCGCCTTGTGACCGACGGCGGACTGTGCTCAATCTTCAGAACCATAGCCTGTGTAGGCGACAGTCTTTCCTCGGGAGAGTTCGAGGCAACCGACGAAAACGGGGAAAACAAAACCTATCACGATTGCTTTGAATACTCCTGGGGGCAATATCTCGCACGCATGGCAGGCTGCAAGGTATACAACTTTTCACGCGGCGGCATGACCGCCAATGAATACTGCGAAATGTTCGCAGAGGAAAACGGCTGCTGGGACAGGGAAAAAGCGTGTCAGGCATATATACTTGCACTCGGAGCCAACGATATTCACTGTCATCCGCTCGGAAGCGTTGAGGACATTGACCTTGAGTGCTTTTCAAACAACGAAGGCACCTTTGCCGGATATTACGCTCAGATTGTGCAACGCTATAAGCAAATAAGTCCCGATGCGAAATTTTTCTTCATGACCATGCCGCGAGGTGACAGGCACACGGGCGACGGCGAGCTTGCAGACGCCCACGCAAGCCTTTTGTATGAGCTTGCCGGAATATTTGAAAATGCCTATGTGCTTGATTTTCGCAAGTATGCCCCCGAGTATGACGAGCAGTTCCGCTCGCGCTTTTATCTCGGCGGTCATCTCAATCCGGCGGGTTATCTGCTCACCGCGCGCATGACCGCATCATATATCGACTATCTCATACGTAAAAATCCCGACGATTTTTCACAGGTCGGCTTTATCGGTACGCCGTACAAATACAGCGGTGAAAAAATATGATAACTACCGTACTCATTGACATTGACAACACTCTTCTGGATTTTGACGAGTGCGCAAGACTGTCCGCTGAAAAAGCCTTTGCAGATTTCGGACTTCCGATGCGCGAGGATGTGTTTGCGGTTTTCACCGCCGTAAACAACTTCCTGTGGAGTCAGATTGAAGCGAGAAAGCTCACGCGTGACGAGCTTCATAAAATACGCTGGCAAATGATATTTGATGAGCTTGAAATACGCGCAGACGGAGAAGCATTTGAAGAACGCTTTGTGGAATATCTCTTCAACAGCTGCGTTCCCGTGGAGGGCGCACACTCGCTGCTTGAATATCTTTCGGAAAGATATAAGGTGTTTGCGGCGAGCAACGCCTCGCTCGACCAACAGAAAAACCGGCTCGGAAAGGCGGATATGCTCAAATACATGTCCGGACTTTTTGTATCCGGTGACATCGGCTTTCCGAAGCCGTCAAAGGAGTTCTTTGACGCATGCTTTGAACGCCTGGGTTCACCGCCGAGGTCGGAGGTTATTCTGATAGGCGACTCACCTGCCGCAGACATCATCGGAGGACATGCTTTCGGAATTACTACGTGCTGGCTGAACCGGGGCGGAGAATCCGCAGCTGATGTGCCCGCGGATTATACGGTAAGCTCCCTTGCACAAATAAAGGGTATACTTTAAATACGATTTCGTCGGGGGAGCGCACCGAAGCGCCGCCGGAGGCGGAAGCAGCGAGGTGCGCGAGTGAAGAAACAGGGAGAATTGCGAAGCGCCGCACTTAAAGGCTCCTTTGAAAAGGAGCTGTCCGCGAAGCGGACTGAGGATTGACGAGCAGATAAATTTTACCGCAAAGCCTAAAATTAACCAAACTCAAAAACCAATCAAGCAACAATCCTCCGTCAGTGCTTGCGCACTGCCACCTCCTTTGCCAAAGGAGGCTTTAGTTTGCCGTAAGCGCCGCCGTTGAAGGCTCCTTAGAAAAGGGGAGCGCACCGAAGCGCCGCCGGAGGCGGAAGCAGCGAGGTGTGCGAGTGAAGAAACAGGGAGAATTGCGAAGCGCTCCAAGCGAGCAAGGCGACCATGTTTCTGAGGGAAAGTCCGCGAAGCGGACTGAGGATTGATAAGCAGATAAATTTTACCGCAAAGCCTAAAATTAACCAAACTTAAAAAACAATCAAACAACAATCCTCCGTCGGGACTTGCGTCCCGCCACCTCCTTTGCCAAAGGAGGCTTTAGTTCGCCGTAAACGCCGCATTGAGTAAAAATGAAATGCACCCCAATTGTTAGACAGTATGGTATACTGAATAATGATTGGGGTGTTTTACTTGTATTTTCAGGATTCTTTAAAATGTTTCGAGCTTTGTTGCAACGCGGAGTATTGTTCTCGCGTCCGATGCCGTCGGCTTTGCTCCGCCGGAAATCGCACCTGCGGCAAGCTGAGCCGCGGAAAGACTTTCAAGCGAGGTCGCACACCTGAGTGCAAGACGCGCGTCCGATGCCGCAACCGAACCGTCACCGTCGAGGTCGCCCTTGACAACAACCGTTGCGGTATCCACAACACTCAATCCGCTCACCAGCTTGAGCGTACAGCCGGTTCCTACAACGTCTCCGGAGGAAAGCTCCTTGCCGTTTGTGCCGTAAACCTTTATTCCGGAAACGGGCGTAAGTCTTGAAAGAAGCTGCGAAACCGTTGTTCCCGAAGCCACGCCCTTTACCAAGCCGTCTGCAACCGTATACGTTGTGGATGCGATTTTTTTATCTCCGAGTATTGCGGAGCCCGCCTTTCCTGTCACAGTACCCGTATAGCAGCTGTGTGAGGAGCCGACAGTAACCTTGAGTATTTTTCCCACGTCACCCTTTACAGGCACATAGGTTTTTGAGGTCGCACCGCTTATTTTTGTGCTGCCGCGGTACCATTGATAAGTAAAATCAGTCACTCCGGCGGGGGTTATGCCGTCCGTCTGTGCGGTAAGCGTCTTCCCCTTTTCAAGCTCACCGGATATTGTTACCGTTCCTCCGAGAGCCGCCGCCGAAACCGCCGAGGTCAATGCACTCTCCTTTGAGCCGGCACAATCCGGTTGAGCGGAGGAAACAACAACCTTGAGCTTCTGGTTATAGTCATCGGCTGAAACCGTATAGCTCTCCTGTGTGGCTCCGGTTATGGGCGAATCGCCTCTGTACCACTGATATGAAAGAAGAGTATCGTTGGGGGTTATTTTGCTCGTATTTGCGGTCAATATCTGCCCCACGGCGGGGGTGGTATCACTTATGGTAACCGACCCTCCGATTTTCGGGATTCGGTCTATCGTGCAGCTTGCCGAAGCCTCACCTGTCACGCTCACAAATTCGGTGTATGTTCCGTCCGTGCTCGTAACCATCTCGTTTACCCTGAGGGTAAGCGGAGTCTGCGTGGTCATGGAATCGTCAACCTTGAAGGTGATGGTATACAGCTGTGTAGTCTTGGTAAATGAAACGCTTGAGGAAGCGATAAAGCCGAGCATAAGCCTGCTGCTGTCGGCAATATTCAAACCGCTTGATACGGTTCCGTTTATACCGCTTGAAAGCTCAACGGCATACTTTGTATTGCCGTCCTCGTCAACTCCGGATGAAACCGGCTCAACAACAGCTGTGTCAAAATCGAGCTGCAGCACAAGGCACGACAGCTTACACGCGGGAACAAATATACTCACCGTAACCTCGCCGTCAATTATTCTGCCTGCTGTTATACCGAACTCAAAGCTCCCTATATCTGCCGCAAAAGCAGGAGTTGCGGCAGAGGATATGCTGCCAAGCAGCATTGTAAGGGTTATAAGCACGGCAAAGATTTTTCTGAATTTTGCCATATTAATCGCCATGCGATACAGGTTTAATACAAAGCACCGAGGACATGACGGCTCTGTGTACCGGTATCTTTACCTTTCATGTTATTTTCACATCGTCCTTAACTGAAAATCAGCTCATGAAGCCCCATATTGTTTCAAATATTTCAAAGGCTGCAAGGAATTTTACAATTGAATCCGGAATAAAGCTCGCAATGAACCAAAGGTCCATATAGCTGTTATCCTGCTCTGCGGGTGCTCCCTTATATTCGAGCGTGAACGGCTGTGTATATACTATTCCGCCCTCTCCGAAAACCTCTGCGCGGACATAGCTGCCTATCTTATCCGAGTAGTCATCAAGGTCAATGCTGTTGCCGGTAGCAATAAGCTTACCGTCGGCAATCCAGCGCACGAGCATTCCGTCTGTTGTTGAAAGCGTTATGGTATCCGCTTTTTCATCGACTGCCACACCGTTCACAGTGGGAGCCGCAACGTCAAGCGGAGCCTCGTATTTTGCGCCCTGCTCGCCTGCCGCATGCTGAACCTCAACCTGCTTGTAAAGCTCGGTGAGCTTGTTACCCATTGCGCTTTCCGTCTTGTTTCCGCTGACGGAAAGAATGTCGGCAATCTCTTTTATTTCATCATAATTTCCGAGTGATTTGCTTCCGGCAAAGAATGCACCGGTCTCCATGCACGCTCTGAGATTTTCAACGGTATTCGACTCCATGCACATAAGAGTATAACCGGCTGTATAAACTACACTTGTCTTGTGTGCGTCGCTTGTTGCGATTGCGAACACATTTCTGCCCGTGGGAACAACCTTCTGAAGAAGTATGTCCCAAAGCTTGCGGTCAAAGCGCGTTCTGGAGTCACCCTTGCTGTTTATGTCTATGCCGATGCATGAGTCATAGTCGGTAAGAAGTCCGGCAAACTTGTTGATTTTATACGCGTAGGTCGAATCCTCCATATTGTAGGCGTCTTCCGTGTAAATTTCATCACGCGCGTTGGTGTATTCGCCGGGATGGTTTATAACGGAAAGTCCGCCGAGAGCATCGACATTGCTTATAGGCGTGATATAATCACTCGTTCCGCCCATTATGGCGTGGCCGTAATCTGCAAACCAGCTGTTTACATGTGCGTTATTCAGCGACGAGGGGTTGTTCTCAATGCCGAAGGGCACACGCATCATGAGCTGACCTGCTGCGCTACCGTCGGAATTGCTCTGCTGATAATAATCGCTTCCGTTTTCGGTGATGAGTGAATAGGATTTGCCCGCAGCGGTGGTTCCGCCGTTTTCATCGAGCGCCTCTATGATACCGTCCCTGTCTTTAAGTGTTACAAACACTTTAAGAGCCGGAATAACCTTCTGCTCACTCCAGCCGTAATCAACCACTCCGTGGTCGGTAACCGCCACAATGTCGAAGCCTGCGTCATAGTGCGCCTCGGTCATTTCCTTGAGAGTGTCGCTGCCGTCGGACGCCGTTGTATGGCTGTGGAGATCCGCTTTATATTGCGAATACGTCTGCCAGTTAACATCCGCGTAAGGATTGTTGATGACATAATCGACCTCAGCCGCCGAAGCTCCTATCGAAGCGACTGAAATCAAAAGTGCCGCGGCACAGAGCACGGCTATCGTTTTTCTTAATGCTTTCATGATTTTGCCTCCCTTTTTATATTTTACATCAATTTAAAAGATATCATTTTCGGCTGTAAAAGTCAAGTGCAAGAAAATGGGCTTTCACTTTTTTGTGCCTTCGTCCGCAGCTTTTTGCACCCGCATATAAATAATCGGAAATGTTTGTTAAACTATTGACAATTGGTTAAAAACGTGGTATTTTTGTACCAAACGAAACAGAATCAGGGTGATTATTTGAAAAAAGCTTGCTTTGATGCCCTCTGCTCCTGCAACATATTCAGCCAAACCGCCCCGGACACCCTGCGCAGTCTGCTGTCGCTTGACGGAATAACGCAAAAACGTTTCGGAAAGGGCGAGGTAATATTTTCCCCGTGCAGCTTTGAGCGTCTGCTGGGAATTGTGCTCCGCGGCGAAGCGACGGTGAGCAAAACCAAAGCCTGCAGCTCAGACGTACCTATGAGCAGGCTTCGTCCCTCAGACGCATTCGGCATGGCTGCTATTTTTTGCGAAAGGCTTGAATTTCCTACTCAGATAACCGCTCTTACGGATTGCGAGGTTCTGTTTTTCACAGACGAAGCCCTCGAAAAAATCTTTTCACGCTGTCCGGAGGTTGCCAAAAATTATATCGTGCTTCTCTCTGAAAAGATTCACTTCCTGAACAAAAAAATCGATGCGTTCACAAGCGCCGACGCTGCCGAAAGAGTGCTTTGCTGGCTGCGTACACAATATGAAAACGGAGAATATCAGCCTCAGATAAGCATGGTTCGGCTGGCAAAGCTTCTTGACATCGGAAGGACCTCTCTCTACCGTGCGCTTGACTCGCTTGTCGAACAGGGAATAATTACAAAAGACGCCAAGTGTCTCATAATAAATCCGGAAAAAATCAACGTACAATAATATGACTGTAAAATGAAAGGTTTGATAAAAATGAAAAAGACAATCTCGTTGCTTCTTGCTCTTATGCTGCTGGTCACCGGGCTTTCCGCCTGCTCAAATCAGCCCTCTGCGGAGCCGTCCGCAACTGCTGCTCCGGAGATTAAGGCCACCGTAAACGCCGCTGTTCTCAAGGGTCCTACGGGTATGGGTATGGCATATCTGATGGAGCGCGACGCAAACGCCGAAAGCAAAAATGACTATAATTTCACCATAGAGAGTGCTCCGGACGCGGTAACCGCAAAGCTCGTATCCGGAGAGCTGAATATAGCGGCAATACCCGCCAATGCGGCGGCGGCACTCTATAACAAAACCGGAGGAAAAATCAAAATTGTCGCGGTAAACACACTCGGTGTGCTTTACCTCATGCAGAGCGGCGATACGGTTAAAAGCGTTTCTGACCTCAAGGGCAAAACGATAATCAGTGCCGGTCAGGGCAGCACCGCCGAATACGTGCTCAACTATATTCTTGCCAAAAACAATCTTACTGTCGGCGAGGATGTGACGGTAACTTACGTCTCCGAGCACGCACAGGCAGTTGCTCAGGCTAAGGCGGAAGCCAAAAGCGGAAAAGACCCTCTCGTGCTTCTTCCGGAGCCGTTTGTAACCTCTCTTTCGCAAGTGGATTCCTCCTTCTCTGTTGCGATTGACCTCCAGCAGGAGTGGAAAAAGGTTTCCTCCTCTCCGATGACTATGGGGGCAATAGCCGTCAGAACCGATTTTATCGAAGGACAGCCGGATGCAACCGGAAAATTTCTCGAGGACTGCAAAAGCTCGGTTGAGTACACAAACAGCAATCCGTCGGAAGCCTCTGCACTCATTGAAAAATACGGCATACTCTCAGCCGATATCGCACAAAAAGCCATTCCCAACGCAAATATCGTATTTATATCGGGTGCTGAAATGAAGGACGCACTTACAGCATTTTACGGGGTGCTTTTTGAGGCAAATCCGGCATCAATAGGCGGCAAGCTTCCCGCTGATGATTTTTATTACGTCGGCTGAAAAGCAGGGTCGCTTTCGCTATGCTGATTCCGGAGGATAAGGTTATGGCTGTACAGATGAAAAAAACGCTTAAATACATTTTTATCGCGGCAATCTGGCTGGGCATCTGGCAGGTGCTCGCTTCAGCGGTAGTCAAGGAGGAAATCCTCTTGCCGGATGTTCCGCGCGTCGCTTCCGCACTTTATGAGCTTGCCGGAAAATCCGGCTTCTGGAAAAGCGTGCTGTATTCTCTTGTCCGCATCACAGCGGGCTTTTCGGCAGGCACTCTCGCAGGTATTGTGCTCGCCGCTCTCACCTCGTTTTTCCCTGCCGTGCGCACCTTTTTCTCTCCGGTGATGTCAATAATAAAAGCCACTCCCGTGGCATCGTTTATAATTCTCGCGCTTGTATGGCTGAAGTCCGGAAATGTTCCGGTATTCACATCATTTCTGATAGTTCTTCCCGTTGTATGGGCAAATGTTGCAACCGGTATATCCAGCACCGACGCCGCCCTGCTTGAGATGGCGCATGCGTTCCGCATGAAGCCCGGCAAAATGCTCACGAAAATATATATTCCGTCGGCAAGACCCTACTTTTCCGCGGCGGTAAAAACCGGAATCGGTATGGCGTGGAAGGCGGGAATAGCCGCGGAGGTAATATGCACCCCGTTGAACTCAATAGGCGGCGGAATATACAATTCAAAGGTGTATCTCGATACCCCGTCGCTGTTTGCGTGGACTGTCGCCGTGGTGGTGCTGAGCATCGTGCTTGAAAAGCTGCTCGTCCTTCTGATTGATTTCGGCGAGAGGAGGTCGGGAACATGATAAGGCTTGAAAATATTTCAAAAGCCTTCGGCGATAAAAGGGTTCTTGAAGACATATCCGCCGACTTTTCCACAGGCGGAACAGTCTGTATTCTCGGCGTATCCGGAAGCGGTAAAACCACACTTATGAGAATAATTTCCGGACTTGAAAAGCCCGATTCCGGCACCGTTTCGGGCATTGAAGGGCTTCGCTGCTCTTTCGTGTTTCAGGAAAACCGGCTCCTGCCTTGGCTGACACTTGTACAAAACCTGTGCGCGGTGGGCGTAAGCCGTGAGAGCGCGCTTGAATATCTGAAAAAGGTCGGTCTTTCCGGAGAGGAAGGCTCATACCCCGGACAGCTGAGCGGAGGTATGGCGCGCCGTGCCGCCCTTGCGCGCGCACTTGCGTATTCGGGTGATGTTATCTTCCTCGATGAGCCCTTTGCCGGTCTGGACGCTCAGACCAAGAGCGATATGATACAACTGCTTAAATCCGAGCTTTCCGGTAAAACCGCATTCGTTGTAACACATGATACCGCCGACGCGCAGCTGCTTGAGGCAGAAACCTTCACTCTCGGAAATAATCAGAGCTTAGGGTGACATGAGTCCTCCGAACCCGATACAGACACAAAAAACGAAGCCGTTCCGGACTTGAACCGCCCCCTGTCAAGTAGACAATTAAAATAAATAAAAAAACGGATGGATTATTTTTA
>LFRM01143880.1_pt2 | contig 23073 bp, 18 predicted proteins | sample 618341 | NCBI WGS metagenome assembly LFRM01 (sample SAMN03654438, study PRJNA283298) | anaerobic digester metagenome | isolation source: pool of bioreactors CSTR01a, CSTR02a, and CSTR03a thermophilic anaerobic... | place: Denmark: Kgs. Lyngby | collected 2014-05-21 | reverse complement strand
TGACCTTCTAAAGATTCAATTCTCTCGATTTCATCAATATCCACGAAGGTTAGAAGTTTAAGACATTTCACCACGTCTTTGTCGTCTACATTTCTCCAGTACTGATAAAAATCATGAACTGGAGTTTTTTCTGGATCTAACCAAAGTGCACCGTTAACCGTTTTTCCCATTTTTTGACCTTGGGAGTTGGTTAACAGAGTACAAGTCATGGCAAATGCTGTTTTACGCTCTTTTCGACGTACTAAGTCTATCCCAGCAAGCATGTTAGACCATTGATCGTCTCCTCCAAGCTGCATGGTACAGCCATAGTTTTGGCTAAGATGTAGGAAGTCATACCCCTGCATCAACATATAGTTAAATTCTAAAAAGGATAATCCCTTTTCCATTCTTTGTTTAATACTCTCCGCTCTTAACATATTATTTACGGAGAAATGAACTCCAATTTCCCTAAGAAAGGATACATAATTTAAATCCAACAGCCAATCTGCATTATTTAAAATCATGGCTTTACCTTCACCAAAATCAATAAATTTCTCCATTTGGGTTTTAATCCCCGCTACATTTTTATCGATATCTTCTCGGGTTAGCATGGACCTCATATCGGTTTTACCTGAAGGATCACCAATCATAGCTGTACCCCCACCTAATAGGGCTATAGGTCTATGACCAGCTTTTTGCATATGGGCCATAAACATCATGGCAATGAAATGTCCTACATGAAGGCTATCTGCCGTAGGATCAAAGCCAATATAAAAGGTTATCTTCTCATTATCAATCGCAGATTTAATTTCTTCCTCGTGGGTCATCTGCTTAACATAACCTCTTCTCATTAATTCATCAAATACACTCATTATTACAACTCCTGACATTTTTTATCTACATCTAAGTATACCCAATTAAATGGGTTTTGTGAAATGAAAATCCTGTGAATTGATGTAATAAGCATAAATACCTACAAGTTAAAAACCAAAGCGCTAAGATTTCTTCTTAAAGCTTTGGTTTTTATGTTCAATCTCTTCACCACTAAGGTACTAGGTTTTTATACTAACGAGAAAAGCTCCATCATGGAGCTTCTTAAAAAGGCTAACTAAAGACCTTGTATTTTTCCAATTCTGAGACGGCTAAATCGCCTTCATCATGCATGGCAATATAAAGATTTACATTATTTTTTTCTGAGAACTGTTGAAGCTTATCAAAAATCTTCTCAGAAAGCTCACTTGTCTTATCAACCCCATTAAAAAGACCATCAACAAAAATGGTAGTAACATCATAATTTGTAGCACAAATCCCGCATAAGAATCCATAGATCGAACGGTAGTCTGTTAATCCGTAATCATTAGCATCAATAAATCGAACGTCTCTGTCTAATTCGTGAATTGCCCTTGAATCATCATCCACAAATACAACATTCCCTTTTGTTTCTTTGACTTGATCATTGGCAAGAGAAACCATTTTCTTGCTCTTTCCTGAACCTCTCTTGCCATAAATAACCTGTATCATGTCAATCACTCCCTTTATTCTATTTGGTTTGTAAACCTTTAACATTAACTCTATTATATAATTATCCGAAAATTTAGTCAAACGTTACAACCCACTATTTCCATTAAATACCTCTTAAAAAGCGAGAAATTTCCAAAGTTAGCACCAATTTAATCTAATATTAAAAATATTGTTTTTTCTGCTGTAAAACTTTAAAATCTTGGCAATAATTCTGATGTTGTTGTTTTACAGGCATAATTTAAAAGTGCAACTATATCATAAAAAGTTCATTAATTAATTATCAATTAAATTGTTCCCCTAGTTGGAATAATCTGATATAATAAAGTTGCCGAAAGGTAATATTATTTAGACACAGTATATTTTGATCGTTTTAGGGCCTTAGCCATAGTGACATCAAACTTTCTACTGTTGCTAAGGAGGAAAAAATGGAAGATAAAACACTAACATGCAGAGACTGCAACAACGAGTTCGTATTCACTGCGGGAGAACAAGAATTCTACAAAGAAAAAGGGTTTGAAAACGAACCAGTAAGATGCCCAGATTGCAGAAGAGCAAGAAAGAACGAAAGAAATAACTCAAGAAGATAATTTCTTTAAAGGTAGCTATTCATTTAGCTACCTTTTTTCATTGAGATCTATTTCTTATTATGGGATGTCTTGAAATTTTAGATTTTATTAAGCACCCTTTATTAAATATTCATATTTGATGCTATAATTAGGAAGATAATAAAAGTAGAAAGTTGGAGGATATCATCTTGGAAGAAAATAAAAAAATTGTATTTAGCGCTATAAAACCATCCGGAGAAATTACTCTAGGGAACTATTTAGGAGCCATTAAAAACTGGATTGGGTTTCAAGAAGAGTATGAATGCTTTTACTGCATAGCAGATCTTCATGCCATTACAGTGAAGCAAACGCCTAAAGATCTTCGTCGCCGTGTGCTGGAAATTTTAGCTATTTACGTGGCTTCAGGATTAGACCATACGAAGAGCACCTTATTTGTTCAGTCTCACGTACCAGCCCATTCTGAGGCTTCTTGGCTTCTAACCTGTAGTGCCAACATGGGTGAACTCTCAAGGATGACCCAATATAAGGATAAGACTTCTAAAGTCAAGGAGAATGAGTCCATCTCTGCAGGATTATTTAATTATCCTGTCTTGATGGCAGCAGACATCTTAATTTATAATACGGACTTAGTTCCTGTAGGCATAGATCAAAAACAACATGTTGAATTAGCGCGAGACATCGCTCAGAGATTTAATTCAAGTTACAGCCCTACTTTCATCCTACCTGAGCCTAAGATGTCTGAAAACGCAGCTAAGATCATGGATCTTCAAGATCCAACTCGGAAAATGTCTAAATCAGATGACAATGAAAACTCCTATATCTTAGTATTAGATCCTCCAGAAGTAATTAAACGTAAAGTTTCAAGAGCGGTTACCGACTCTCTAGGGGTAGTTAATTATTCTGACGAACAACCTGGAGTTAAAAATATGATTGATATCATTTGTGCCATAAAAAACACTAAACCTAGTGAAGTAGTTGAATTATTTGTGGGCAAAGGCTATAAAGAATTTAAAGAATATGTGGCAGAAGTCATCATCGAAGAACTTACTCCAGTTCAGGAGAAGGCACTTCATCTGTTAGATCACAAAGAGGAATTAGAAGCCATTTATACTGAAGGAGCTCTGAAGGCAAACTATAAAGCTTTAAAAACCCTTAGAAAAATGCAAAAGAAAATCGGCCTGTTACCTCTAGGAAGAAAATAATGGTTTAAACATCCTGAATAAAGTAATAACAAACCAATTATAAAAGAACCTCGTAATTTATCATAAATCACGAGGTTCTTTTACATACTAATTCAAGCTCTTTAAGCTTCACAAGCTGTAGTGCAAAGCTTATCTTGGCTGAATTTTTGTGCTGCATTGGTGCTATGTTGATAATAAAGGGTCTTCACTTTATTTCTCCAGGCAAAAAGATATAACTCATTGATTTCCTTAGCTGAAACTTCTGGATTAATCATAAGATTTAAGGATTGGGACTGGTCTATGTATTGTTGCCTACTGGCAGCTTGGTCTAGAATCTCGTACTGATCAATCTCGCTAAAGGTTTTAAACACATCTTTTTCTAAATCACTTAAAAAGTCTAGATGAAGCACAGAACCATCATGGTCCCGAATGGATGTCCAGATTTCTTTTGTATTTTGACCTTTTTCTTCCAATAAATTCTCTAGGGTTTTATTCTTAATGGTAACTTTCATCTTATCAATGTCTTTAACATAAGCATTAGACCAAATCGGTTCAATACTTTGAGAAACTTGTCCCAGAATAAAAGCAGAAGACGTGGTAGGTGCCACAGCATTTAAAGTGGTATTTCGTCTACCATAGCCCTTAAGCATCTTCGGTTCACCAAACTTTTTAGCCAACTCTCTTGAAGCCTCATAAGATTTTTCTTGGATCAATTGGAATACTTCTACGTTTTTCTTCTTCGCAGCAATACTCTCAAAAGGAATCATTTTAGATTGGAGATAAGAATGCCATCCAAGTGCACCCACCCCAATAGCTCGGTTTTCTATAGCAAACTTATAAGACCTCTCTAAGAAAAAGAATCCATCCCTATCTACCTTGTCATCAGAATCTCTTAATCTCTCTAATTTTAAGATGAAATCACTCATGACGGCATCAAGGAAGTAGACTAGGGTTTCTACCGCATCAGTGTCTTTCCACTCTTCATAATGAAAAATATTCATAGACGACAAGTCACAAACGAAGGACCATTCTTCATTGGATGGTAGCGCAATTTCTGAGCAAAGATTGCTGTGGCGAATAGGAATATTCTTGTCTTTATAAACATCCGCTGCATTGTCATTAACGGTATCAGTGAAAAAGATATATGGATAGCCCATCTCTACTCTTCTTTGTAGAACTTTAGCCCAAATCTTTCGTTTTTCTTGGTCTCCCTCAATCATTTCAGTCATCCACTCATCCGTCACAGTGACCCCATGAGTTAAGTTTTGAATACTATTTCCTTCAGTTCCAATATCTAAGAATTCCGAAATATCAGGATGATCCAGATTCAGGTAAGGCGCATAATGTCCCCGACGAGTTGAGCCTTGAGACACTACATCCACAATATTATCGAAGAGTTGCATAAAGTGAACTGAACCTGAGGAATGTCCATTATCAGTTATGACAGCTCCTCTAGGGCGCACATCTCCAAAATAACCTGAAGTACCTCCTCCGTATTTGCTCATCATACCTGCCTCAGCTTGAGAGTATAAGATAGCACTCATACTGTCGACCACGTGTCCTCCAAAACAACTAATGGGCAACCCTTTTCTAATCCCAAAATTCGACCAAATAGGAGACGACAGAGAATAGTACCCCTTATCCATATACCCATAGAACTTCTTTGAAAATCCTGGCATGTCTAAAATCTCTTCTGCTTTATCTGCAATAAATTTAATTCTCTCTTCTGGGGTTACCCCTTCAGTTAAATATCCTTTATACAAAAACTTTCGACTATTTTCATTTAACCATTTCATAATTTGCCTCCTTAACTAAATAGATCATCGCTAGTAATGCTTTTTGAACGCTTGTTGTAATTGATAGATCTCTTCACAAAGAAATCCCCATGTTTTGTTGCTACGATCTCATCATCAAACCAGTCAGTTAGTTCCACTTTATTTTCATCAACATCAAATATTTTATCGTACCCAATACTCTTTAGAGAATTATTGAGTCGATTTTTAATGAACTCTTGGATTATGTCTTTAGGTAGAAAATCTAATTCTCCATCTTCAAAAATCCAATCTAATACTTCTTTTTCTGTTTCATAGGCCTCAAAGCAAGCATCTATCACAGTTTTCTTCATGTTCTCATCAAACCACTCCGGATGTTCTTCCCGAATAGTATTAATCAAATCTATACCAAACAGCCCATGAATCTGTTCTTCTTTGGATGTGGCTTCAATGACATTGGAAATACCTTTAAACAAGTTTCTATGTTTGTTAAAGGACATGATAATTAAAAACTGAGAAAATAATGAGACATGTTCAATAAATAGGGAAAACAAGAGTACAGCCAATGTGTATTCTTTGTCTTCTTCACTTTGGGCAGTGATTACTGTTTTTTCTAAATATCGAACCCTTTTAATAATTTGCGGGATTTCATAAATCTTATCAAATTCCTGATTGAGATTTAAAAGCTCAAGTAAGTGTGAATAGGCATCATGATGACGAACTTCACTTTCTGCAAAAGTATAGCCCACAGCACCAATTTCAGGTTTGGGGATTTTCTTAAAAATGTCCCCCCAGAACGTTTTAACCGCCACCTCTATTTGTGCTATGGCTAACATAGAATTCTTTATGGCTGTCTGCTCATTTTGTTTGACATGAACCTTAAAGTCTTGAATATCGCTGGTGTAATTAAACTCTGTATGTATCCAATAGGAGTGCCTGATGGCATCCACATATTCAGCTAATTCAGGATATTCGTAGGGTTTAAGTGTAGTTCGTTTTTTAAACAGATCCCTTTTTCTAGCTTGAGCATGGGTAGCTCGGTATAAAATATACTCTTTAGCGGTTTTCTTAAACTTAGATTCTAGTAAAACTTCTTCCACCATATCTTGGATGAACTCCACTCGAAGATTTTCCTTGATATCCCTGTCTTGAATCTTTGCCAAAACTTGGTCTGAAAGCTTTTGAGCCATGGCATGATCAAACTCTTTCGTAAAAGAACCCGCTTTAAAAATGGCCTCTGTGATTTTTTGTTGATTAAATTCCACTTGGGAACCATCTCTTTTTAAAATAACCCTGAAATTACTCATGATTCTTTTCCTCCTATATTTTCTGTTTCTCCCCTAAAAAAATAAAAACCTAGCTCACGCTAAGTTTGAAAGACATTTCTGTGCTTTACGCGAGCTAACTCATCAAAAATGGGATCGGACTTTAACCGTTGCGCGACAGTGTTGGAATCTCACCAAACTTCACCATTTTTTGACTATTTAATTTTAACCATCTTACCATGGTCCCTAGCTCTGGTCAATTAGAAACCCAAACAAAACTAGTCTCTTTTAGATCCGACCTTTAAGCATTTCTTTCATTTCTTCTAGAATATAATTCACCTGAGGTCCAATAATGATTTGTACATTTTCATCCACATTAAAGACGCCTAAAGCACCAAGCTTTTTAAGGTTCTCTTCCCTGATAATGCTACTTTTCTTTACTTCAAGTCTAAGCCTAGTAATACAAGCGTCAGCTGAAAGAATATTATTTTTCCCTCCACAGGCTCTGATAATTTGCTTAGCCGTTCTCCTATAATTTGTATTATAAACCTCTACAGATGATTCCTTCTTTTTTTGCTGTACTTCTCTTCCAGGTGTTAAAACGTTATAGCGCTGAATAATAAAGGTAAATGAAAAATAATATAAGAAAAAGAAAAAGATTCCCAGCATGATTAATTTATCCATGTCTTTTGCGAAAGGCATTTGTACACTAAGTAGAAAATCTGTTAACCCTGCACTAAAACTAAACCCTGCAATCCATTTAAATTCTGCTGCTAAATATAAGGATAGCCCTGTATAAAAGGAATGGAGAAGATAGAGTCTAGGGGCTTGATACATAAATGAAAACTCAAGAGGTTCTGTGATTCCTGTTAGAAATGATGCAATCGATGAGGTATACATAAAGGACTTAGTTTTAGTCTTTTGGCCTTTTCGGGCACACCTAGCCATGGCTAAGGCAGCTCCTGGCAGCCCAAACATCATGATGGGGAAAAACCCAGCCATATACATACCGGTCTCCCCACGGGTCCCTATAGAGCCCCAGAAGCTACCAATATCATTGATTCCAATCACATCGAACCAGAATACAGAGTTAAGGGGATGATGAAGCCCTAAAGGAATCAGTAGCCGGTTAAAAAATCCGTAGATCCCCGCCCCTAACGCTCCTAGGGAACTGATACGTGATCCAAAAATAATTAAACCCTCATAAACTAAGGGCCATATGAAATATAGTAAAAATGACACTGGGATGATGGTAAAAACACTTAAAATAGGAACTAACCTTTTTCCACTAAAAAAGCTAATTCCTTCAGGAAGCCGAGTATTATAAAATCGATTATAGATAAAAGCTGCCACTAATCCAGAAATGATTCCTGTAAATTGATTGCCTACACTAAAAAAAGCTAGGCTGACTTGGGTCATCTCAATCTGATTATAAAAACCAATAGATTCTGGTGAAAGCACTCGGATAATCACAAGATAACAAAGCACTCCAGACAATACCGCTGTACCATCACGATCCTTTGACATGCCTAAAGCAACTCCAGCTGCAAATAATATTGGAATATTTTCCAATATTATCATCCCCACAGCAATGAGTATTCTTGAGAAAAAAGTACTTTCGCCTAAACCTACTGTCTCCATCCAATACCCAATACCCACCATAATAGCAGCTGCTGGAAGAACTGACACAGGAAGCATAAGAGATCTACCCAACTTCTGACTTTTTGGTAATAATTTACGTTTCAAAAAATGCGTTATTTCCATTAATTAATTGCCTTATTAATGTGAACCATAAGATACACAGCTTCTTGTTTTGTCAGCTCATGTTCAAATGATTTCTTCATAAACCTTTCTATTTTCTTTAATACAATCTTGTATCTCCTGTCTCTTTTTAAGAACATGGCATAGAAGTCCTCGACATCATCTTCAGTATAGGCTTGATGAAGTAAAATCCTTTTTGCTAAGAACTTTAAATGAGAATTTAGACGAGCTAAAGAAATCTCATCTTCATTAAGATCTAAATCAAAGGTCTCTTCAATAATTTCTACAATTCCATTTGTAAAAAGAAAAATCTTTGAGATACTTTCCTTATTTTCTCCCAGGGAAGCGTTCACCATATGCATAGTTAAGTAGCCAGCCTCATGTTCGGATAACCTGACCCCAGAAACATTTCTAATATCCTCTAAAGCTTCCATTCCAACTTGAAACTCTTCTTGATAAAGACTCTTGATTTCATGAAGCATAAGATTTGGTATCTCCATACCATTTTTTTTACGCTCTATGGCATAGGTAATATGGTCAATCATTCCGATTAAAGCGTTCATGGTCATGGAAATTCCTAGTTTCTCTTTTGCCTTTTCCCTAATTTTTTCAGAGACATTGACAATTTCCATGGGGGTATCCCCTAAAAGTCTGTAAAATCGATCTCTATTATCTTCTTGTATTTCATAAATCTTTTCAATTTTATCGTCGTCAATGAAGTCTCCTGGTTTTTTTTGAAATCCAAGGCCTCTACCAGTGACAATCATTTCTTCCCCTTCTTTAGAATGGGTAGCCACAATGTTGTTATTAAATACTTTAATGATCTTCATTTTACCCCTCCAAATATATCTCCATTTCATTATAGGGGTTTTTNNTATTTCTTTATATCGTTGAATATAGCAACTAAATATTTGCTCGAATGAAAAGAGGACCATCAAATTGATGGTCCTCTTGAATAAATTGAGTTAGTTTTATATCCTATAGTAGTTCCTTCATGGCATCTGCAACGAACTGAACTTGAGGTCCTACAACCACTTGAACAGCTGTCTTGGAAGGTCTGATGATTCCTGCAATAGGAGCTTTCTTGATTTGTTTTTCATTGACTAGAAGTGGATCTTTAACTTCCATTCTTAGTCTGGTTACACAATAATCAAGAGATTCAATGTTCTCTTTTCCACCTAATCCTACTAAAATAGTCTGAGCCATTTCTGTAAAGTTAGTGTTTTTATTAAGAACGGCTTTGTCTTCTCCTTCAATAAAATCTTCGTCATCTAATTCTCTACCTGGAGTATGAAGGTCGAATTTAACGATTAAGAATCTGAAGATGAAGTAGTATAGAGCACCCATTACTAATCCTAGAGGGATAAGCATAAGGATATTAACAGCTAAAGGCATTCTTAAACTTAGGAAAAAGTCTACGAAACCAGCACTAAATCCAAATCCTGCAATCCACTGGAATTGAGCCGCAATAAACACTGAAATACCTGTAAGAACAGCATGCACTAAGTATAGTCCAGGAGCAAGGAATACGAATGCGAATTCCATAGGCTCTGTTACACCTGTAAAGAATGAAGATACTGCTGCTGCTAGAAGAAGTCCACCAGCAACCTTTTTCTTGTTGTCTTTAGCGGTGTGGTACATAGCAAGGGCTGCTGCTGGAAGACCAAACATCATGACAGGGAAGAACCCAGCCTGATATCTTCCTGTAATACCGGCAACTCCTGAGCTATCCCAGAACTTACCAATATCGTTAATTCCGATAGCGTCAAACCAGAATACTGAGTTAAGCGCATGGTGAAGACCTGTAGGGATAAGTAGTCTATTGAAGAATCCGTAGATTCCTGCGCCCACTGCTCCTAATTCTGAAATGGTGGTACCAAAAGCAACTAGTCCAGAGTAAACTACTGGCCAGATAAAGAATAAAATGGCCGAAACAAGTAACATGGCAAATGATGTCATAATTGGAACTAGTCTCTTACCACTAAAGAATGATAAGGCTGGTGTCAATTGAACCTTAGAAAATCTATTGTACATGGTAGCTGCTACAAGTCCGGAGATAATTCCCACGAATTGATTAGCAATCTTACCAAATGCAGCGTTAACAGCTTCTGGTTCTACTGATGTCAATTGAGCTACTGTTCCTGTGGAAAGTAATTTCGTGACCACCAAGAATGCAACTAGACCTGCTAAAGCTGCAGAACCATCTTTATCCTTAGACATACCTAAAGCTACACCAACGGCAAACAAAATGGACATGTTATCAATAATTGCACCACCGGCAGCGATTAAAAATGCGGCGATTGGGCTTCCGCCACCCCAGCCTGCTGGATCAATCCAGTAACCAATACCCATAAGAATAGATGCAACCGGAAGTACGGCAACAGGAAGCATGAGGGATCTGCCAAGTTTTTGTAGATACTTCATCATAATAAAGTTTCCTCCTTAAAATATATAATAAGTTCAATTCACGAAGTCTTACGGATTCCGCCAGCAAATTTAAAATAAAAAAAGACCAAAAAACCCAACATTAAAGTTGTGCGTTTTTGGTCTTGCCTGCTTAATCAGTAACAATCCATGTATTTGATTTCATCTTAATGGAAAAGGTTTAGCTTGTCAATAGTTTTTGATAAAAAATCTCCATAGGCAAAATACCCATGGAGATTTTGATTTTTAAAACTTAACTGTAGGCACGGCACGATCTGCTTCTGTAGCTTCAAAGAAAGGTTCTTTAGTGAAATTGAACAGATTAGCAAAAATATTCTTAGGGAATACTTCAATAGCCGTATTAAACTTCATGACGATATCATTATAGAATTGTCTAGCATACCGAATTTTCTCTTCAGCATCTTTAAGCTCTGCTTGAAGGGAGAGGAAATTCTTATCTGCTTTTAATTCTGGATAAGCTTCCACAGTAACGAGCAGTCTGCTGATTGCTGAGGACAACTCTTGGTTGGCGTCAGCTGTTTCTTGAACACCTTTAGCATTCATTACTTGACTTCTGGCTTTTGTTACATTTTCAAAGACTTCTTTTTCATGAGTGGCGTACCCTTTAACGGTTTCCACTAAGTTTGGAATTAGGTCAGCTCTATTTTTTAGCTGAACTTCGATTTGTGACCAGGAATTTCTAACTCGGTTTCTAAGAGTCACAAGACTATTATAAACCGATACCCCATAAAGGGCGAGTAACACAATTAGACCTAGAATAATCCAAACAATTATCATAATACATCTTCCTTTCTTTTATAAATTTTGTTTTTAGAAGGCGCCTCCGCCTCCACCGCCGCCACCTCCTCCAGAGCTTCCTCCAGAGAATCCACCACCAAATCCTCCACCAGAGGATTTACTAGAGCTGGCGATTTGAGCTGAACTAACAGCTGAACTAACTTTTGTCATGGTGTTGCCAAAAGATCGGTTTAAGTAATACATAGAGTTAAAGCTTCGGTATCCACCCATATAGGTCAAGTTAGGATTACTTAAATCCGCTTCTGTAAACACCTTAGGTAGTTGATCAATAACTTCCTCTGCCACACCTAAAGAGGTGGCGTACACTAAGTAATGCTCCCATATCACTAGAGATGGCACTTCTGCATCTCTCATATTTGAAAAGTCCAATAAGAACTTTTTAAACGCATTCCACATAGCTGTATGCTCAGCGCCTTTAAGAGAATACTTTCGAACGAAGTTCATGGCGATAAGCCCAAACAACATAAGTCCACCAAAGAAAGCTAGTATAATTCCAAAAAAACTTTCTAGTAAAAATAGTCCTCCAACACCTAAAACCATTAGAGCTAAACCTATTAACACATAGACCTTTGCCCCAGTTAGTTTATTGGGTGCAAAGAATTCTTGTTGTTCTCCCACATCTTTTACTTTAGCTTTAAAGTACTCATAATCTTTTTGGAAAGCTAGAGCATTTTTTTGTTTTTTCACGATATTTTCAAGTTCATCTAAGACTAACCCATCACTTCCCCCTAAATCGTCTATGAACCAAGTAGCCAAGAAAGCTTCATGAGGGAGTAATGAATTTAACTTATCTTTCTCTCTCCATGTAATCCTAAAAGATTCTTCCTCTTTCTTAAAAATTCGACCACTTTCTACGATGACTGGAGTGAGACTAACCACCTTTTTACGGGCTAAATCTAGTATGGTGGCCATAATATCTTCGTCTTTAGTCTTTCCTTTTGTCAATAAATAAGACATGACGGCTGGAGAATAATCTTCTGGCAACTCTCTGTAATAGTCCCCTTCGAAAGTAGGTTCTACTTCTTTGGAATATTTACGAAACATGGTGATCAGCGCAATAATTGCTGCTCCAATTCCACCTAAGAAAAAAGGTCTTGATGCTCTTTCTCTTTGATCACGAAGAAGCTGAGCTTCTCGCTCTAATCTTTCTTGTTCTAATCGTTCTTCTTGTTCTTTAATGGCTTCTTCACGAATCTCATTGGCTTCATCTGCTAGTCTTCCCTCATTCTCTAGTATACTTGGAAGCTCTACTCGATCAAACACATTGGCGGAATTCTCAATTAATGATGGAGGGAAAATCACCAAGGTTTCAAGGAACTCGCCGCCTAAATACGGTGCCTTAAACGTAAAGGTACGATTATCAACAATGGCACTTTCTCCAGTTAATGGACCGTGGGCAAATACTTTTAAATCTTCTTTTTCAGCCCCTTCAGGGATGGTCATGGTGATGGTTACATTGTTTATACCAACGTCCCAGCCTGAATCAATCATTTTGCGATTAAGAATGCCCACATCCGTATATTTTTCTGCCACATTGACCAAGGTATAATTTATTTTAAAGGTTTTTTCCTCATCGGAGGACTGTTCATAGATTTTAAGTTTTTTCACACTACCTTCTTCGTTTAATTCGTAGGTATAGGCATCCTCACTATAGTCTTCACTAAATGGAATAAACTCATTTCCTTCAAGCACATAAATTTCTAAATCCCTAATACCATCTGTTCGATCTCCATCGATATCTCTTAGGATTCCATTAAAGTCCCCCATAAAATCATAGGTAATCTCTTCAGAAACTAAAGCATCACCATTTTCTAAAATATCCACAGTCATATTAAATTGACTAACGTCATAATACCGATCATTGGCATAAGTCTCTAAAATTGGGGATAGAAAAAAGACTAAAAGAAGAATTAGGGTAAAGATCAACGGTTTTTTTCTATTCAATGGATTTCACCTCCTCAAAATATTCATCTAATCCCAAACCTAGAAAATGGTTCATGGCATAAGCTACTCCATGTTCTTCATTAGATTTTGTGATAAAGTCTGCATGAGCCTTAACGATTTCTTCAGCATTCCCCATAGCAATACCTATGCCCACATCCCGAACTATTTCTAGATCGTTGGGAGCATCGCCTAGAGCCATGATTTCGTCTTTCTTGATCTGGAGCAAATCTGCCACAGCCATAATCCCACTATATTTATTAATTCCTTTCTTAAGAACCTCCAGATAAAAAGGCATGGTACGAATTAAATCATACATATGGCTAAGATGTTCTCTAATATGAGCTTCGTACTCATTTATTATTTCAGGATCATCTAAAATCAAAACTTTAGTAACTTCGTCATCATCCACAAGCTCCCTTGGGTGTTTTAGAAATAACTCTACTTCATTTAAGGCGGATTCGTAAGTCGAATAAGGGTTTTCTCTAGGAGTTAAAGACTCATAAAAGGTGTGCACCGTATAATTTGCATCCACTTCATCACAAATCTTCGCAATAAACTTAGCATCCTTACCACTTAGACTCTCCTTGAAAATAAATTCTTCATCATCTAATCTCAATGCCCCAGCCCCGTTAAATCCTACCACATATTCTTCCTTGCCTATAATTTCAAGTTCCTTTGCAAAGGACAAAACATTTTGAACTGTTCGCCCACTGCAAAGAACAATTTTTAGATTTTTCCCTAAGGCTTTTTTTATGGCTTTCTTATTTAGCTCACTTACCTTATGATTACGATTAAGAAGTGTTCCGTCCAAGTCTATGGCAACTAATTTAATCATAAAGTCCCCCTTGTGTTATTTTTCATTATACCTTTGTCTCGTCAAAAAGTGATTAGCTTGTTATTAATAATCTATGAAGAATTTGCGTTTACTTCATTTTTATAACCATTACTTTGTACTTATCCCAATTATAAGCCATTTTTTCACATTTTCATAATATTAATTAGTGGAATCTATCTAGTGAAAAAATTGAAACACAGTTTGCACAAATCAATATAAATCAGTATAATATAAAGGTTAAACATAAAAGTAAATTATTTTAGATAGATGAAACATTAATGGAGGAAAAGCATTGCAAGACTTAAGAAAAGAAATTGAAAAAAGACGAACTTTTGCCATCATCTCTCACCCAGATGCTGGTAAAACTACCTTAACAGAAAAATTACTACTTTATGGAGGAGCCATTAGAATGGCTGGGTCTGTAAAGTCTCGAAAATCAAAGAATTATGCATTATCAGACTGGATGGAGATTGAAAAGCAAAGAGGAATTTCAGTCACTTCATCCGTTATGCAATTTAATTACGATGGCTACTGTATCAATATTCTGGATACTCCTGGCCATCAGGACTTCTCAGAGGATACTTATCGAACCCTTATGGCAGCAGACTCAGCCGTCATGGTGGTGGATGCCGCTAAAGGTGTTGAGAATCAAACTAGAAAACTTTTTAATGTGTGTTCTCTTCGAAATATTCCTATCTTTACCATCATCAATAAGATGGATAGAGAAGCAAAAGATCCTTTTGATCTGATGGAAGACATTGAAAATGAACTGGGCATAAAAACTTATCCCATGAACTGGCCCATTGGCTCAGGTAAAGACTTCAAAGGAGTTTATGACCGTAAAGAGAAGAGCATTCAGGTGTTTAGCACAGGAAATCATGGCCAATCCACCGTAAACTCTGTGACGGGATCTGTAGATGATCAAGTTTTTGTGGATTTAATTGGGGAATCATATCATGATCAACTTAAAGAAGAAATTGAGTTACTAGATATGGCTGGAGACGAGTTTGACTTAAAAGAAGTTTCTCAGGGGAAATTGAGTCCAGTGTTTTTCGCCTCTGCTTTAACGAACTTTGGTGTGGAACCTTTCTTAAAATCTTTTTTAAACCTAACTTCTCCTCCTCTACCAAGACACACTATAGAGGATGAAGAAATCGAAGTCTTTAGTCCCAACTTTTCTGCTTTTGTCTTTAAAATTCAAGCGAATATGAACCCACATCATCGAGACCGAATTGCCTTTATTCGCATCACCTCAGGAAAATTTACAAAAGGCATGGAAGTTTTCCATATGCAAGGAAATACTAAGCTTAAATTAGCTCAGCCCCAACAATTTTTAGCTCAAGACCGAGAAGTTGTTGAAGAAGCTTACGCTGGAGATATTATTGGTGTATTTGATCCAGGGATCTACGCCATTGGTGACACCTTAACTGATCCTGATCACAAGTTTAAATTTGAAGGAATACCTTCTTTTGCTCCTGAGCACTTTGCTCGAGTAAGGCCATTTGATACGATTAAACGTAAGCAATTCGTTAAAGGTATTACTCAACTAGCTCAAGAAGGAGCCATCCAAGTTTACAAGGAACTTCACATTGGTATGGAAGAAATCATTGTAGGAGTGGTGGGAACCTTGCAGATGGATGTGTTGGAATTTAGATTAAAGAATGAATATGGGGTAGATCTTAAAATAGATAACCTTCCCTTTAGATTTGTTCGTTGGATTGAAGAATCTGATACGAAATTAGATGAGCTTAATATTACTTCAGACACTCGTCTGGTAACAGACTTAAAAGACCGAAATATCCTTCTATTCCAAAACGAATGGGGCATTTCTTGGGCTTTAAGTCATAATAAGAACGTCTCTTTATCTGATGTCGGTAAGGTAGATTAATAGCAGATGCATACTAAGCCCTTTCTTAGCATAAATATATGAATTGAGCTCCTAAGTGTAACTATTAAAGCTATGCTTGGGAGCTATTCTTATAATTAATATTTGATTGTATCCTATTTCAATTTACAAAACCTAATTTTTCTAGTATATTAAATTAAACCAATTTTCAGGAGGAAAAATATGAAACTAAAGAATTATAATGTCTTACTGTATTATTTATTTACCCCTATAGATGAACCAGAAGAATTTGCTAAAGACCATAAAGCGTTCATGAACGCCCTTAATCTTAAAGGAAGAGTTCTTATTGCTAAAGAAGGAATTAACGGGACCTTGTCCGGAAAAAAGAAAGATACCATAGCGTACATGGAAGCCATGAAGAAAGACCTTCGATTTGAAAAGATGGTTTTCAAAATCCATGAAGAGGAAAATAATGCTTTTAGAAAACTCTATTGCAAAGTCAGAGATAGCATTATCACTTTGGAGGAAAATGATGATGTAGATCCTAATCAAATTGTGGGAGAGTACCTTAATCCTAAACAATGGCGTCAGATGCTCGAGAAAGACGATGTCATCGTTTTAGATGGACGAAATGGTTACGAATATGACATCGGCCATTTCAGAGGCGCTCTAAGACCTGACATCACCAATTTTAAAGAATTTCCAGAGTGGATAGATGAAAATCTAGGAGATCAAAAAGATAAGCCCATCATGGCTTATTGCACTGGAGGGATTCGTTGCGAAAAACTTACAGGAGTGCTTTTAAACAAAGGATTCACAAATGTATTTCATCTTGAAGGGGGGATTGTCACCTATGGTCAAGATGAAGACGTTAAAGGTGATCTTTGGGACGGGAAGTGCTATGTCTTTGATGACCGAATTTCCGTGCCCATCAATCAAATCGAAGATATCATTGTTTCTAAATGTATTCATTGCGGAACTTTAAGTGATCGATATATCAATTGCACTAATGATGATTGTCATCTTCAACATATTTCTTGCCAGGCTTGTGAAGAATCTCTGGAAGGCTTTTGCTCTGAAGAATGTTCCGAGTATATTAGGACGCATCCAGGTCGGGATGCTAGAGTTCGACTCGAGCAAAAAGTTAAACTCTATGAATCCTATGGCCAAACTCACCGAAAGGCTAAAGAAGCTAAAGAACTTTACAACAAAAATATCTAAGCAATTATACTTGTAGTTTAATTAAAATCGCTTGGATAAATCCCATTAAAAAATGAAGCCCATGTCAACTTTATGACATGGGCTTCATTTTTAATATTCAATCTCTATAATGATATTCATTATCTCTTTACAGCATTTAGAATGGTTTCAGGCGTGAAATCTGATACTCCTTCATTCTCTACTGCTTGATCTTTATATAAGACCACTTCTTTTTCATCTGTAAATCCGATGACAATCTTGTACAGATCATCTATTACCTCATAATCTCTATAGGTCATAATGGTATGAGAAATTCTGGTGGTTTCATAAACCATTAAGTCTTTAGCCGATTCGTAAGGAGAGGTATCTTCACCTAAATTCACTTTGACATGAATTTCATTTCCTTGAACTTTTATATCCTCTAAACTTCTTCCTTCACCATAAAATATGGAGATTACAGGTTTAAGTTCTTCTACGTAAGCTATAAGTTCTTCATTATCTGCAACACCTTCTTGTGCTGTTTCTACGTATTCGTCCACCCCGGGAACCATACCAAAAAACGCACAACCAGACAGCACCACTGGTGTAGTCATAAGCATCACAATTATCATACTCTTAATCATACTTTTCATTATCTCACCTCAACTCCTACTACTTAAACATATTAATATTATTTTAAACTATTCTAATTTAAGACTAATGACAAAACGACAACACTTCCATTTAGGCTTTAAGGTTAAAATAAACTTCTAGAGCCCTTACCAGATAATGATGATCTTTCACCCCACCTAGTTCTCGAGCGGAGTGCATGCCTAAGATAGCATTACCAATATCAATGGTTCTGATTGGAAGATGAGTTGACCCAATGGGTCCTATGGTGCTTCCTCCTTGCAGGTCACTTCGATTGACAAAGTATTGGAAGGGAACATCAGCTTCTAGACATATTGCTTTAAACACGCTCATGGAGTCTGCATCTGAGGTATATCTTTGATTGGCTGAAATCTTCATCACAGGTCCCTTATTGATTACTGGATGACTTGTTGGGTCATGCATATCCTTATAATTTGGATGAATACTGTGGGCAAGATCAGCAGAAATCATAAAAGATGTCTCTAAACTCTTTAGAAAACCTCCTCGGTCTCCTCCTAGGCTATAATATACTCGCTCCATTAAATCACGTAGTAGGGTAGAATCGGCTCCTTGCTTAGAGGCACTGCCACATTCTTCATTATCAAAGAAAGCACCAATATTAATTCCACTAAAATCTTTAGCTAATTTTTGAGCTTCTAAAATCCCATGAACCATGGATAGATTGTCCTGTCTTTTAGATGAAATTAGTTCTTCATTAAGACCAACAAAACATCCTTTTTCTACTTCGTATGCGAAGAGATCGTAATCAAGAATTTCTTCTTCATTTATTTTAAGAGACTTTGCCACTAAAGCTTTGATAAAACCTTCTTTTTTAAAGTCTTCGTCTACTAATCCCATGATGGGTAGCACATGCTTTTGCTTATTTACCTCTACTCCTTCATTAACTTTACGATTCATGTGGATAGCTAAAGATGGAATATAGAGTATAGGCTTTTCTAAATCTACCATTAATGTTTTGGGTTTTAGTAAGCTTTCTCCCTTTATCATCACTCTTCCAGCCAGGGATAGAGGCCTGTCAAACCAAGAAGAAAGTATGGGTCCACCATAGGTTTCAACATTTAATTTTAAGAATCCTTCTTCCACCATTTCAGCATTGGGTTTCACCCTAAAGGTAGGAGAATCTGTATGAGCTCCTGCCATTTTGAACCCTTTCTCCAGGGCATCTTTTCCCACTTGGATGACAAAAAGAGAGGAATCATTTTTAGTGTAAAAAGCTCTGACCCCTTCATTTAATACCCAAGACTCTTCGCCTTTAAGTTCCTGATACCCTAGGGATAATAAATCTTTTCTCATAAAATCCACGGCATTATACGCCGTTTTTCCATCATGTAAAAACTGAAGTAATCCTTCAGCTAATTCTCTTTCATTCATGTTATATATTCCTCCATTAATTTTTAAATATGGTTCTATTCTATCACGAGTTTAAGTCCCTTGCACATTTCATATGAATTAGGTTTTCTTCATTACTTTTTGATAGAGAATTACAAGACTAAGTAGAAGAACCAACACAAATGATACGGATAATGTAGTCCATTTTAATAAGGTGGCTATGGGTGTTAAATGGGCAATAATCCCAGAAGTTGCAGGATATCTAAACATTACGATACTAGCCCCCATATTCTCCAAGAAATCTAAAGCCATGGCCAAAATCGGTAAAAAGTAAAGAGACTGGATCCAGTTCTTACCTTTGACATAAACACTCAGCTTCACCGTCCAGACGACTAAAAATGCCGTATAAACCAAAGGCCATATCACATCAAACGTCCATCTTAAAAACACATAGGTGCTTCTTCCTGAATCACTATAATTATTAGCCATAGTATACATATCCTCAGCTGAGTATAAAAAAGATGTGTCTGGGGAATCAAAACCTCCTATGGTTTTAGTGGTATATGCTGATACTCTTGGCAGGGCTAAGGAGAGAAAAAGAACAAATCCTATAGTAACTAATATAACCACTGACCATTTTATTTCTTTTTTAATCATAAAAACCCTCTCTCCTTTTCTTTTTATTATACCATGATGGAGCAACTCCATTTAGCCTAATCCTTAGACTCATGTGTTATAATTAGTCTTTAAACCGCATGAATACTAGAAATGAGGGATGCTTTAATGATCAATAGAATTGTTAAAAAGATTATCAAAGATGAAGATTTACAGCAAAACAAAGAACGGGAAAGATTGGCAAAAATCTCAGGGATTCTAGGAATTGCGATTAATTCTTTTCTTTTTATTTTAAAGGGATTACTGGGACTTTTTACCGGTAGTATTTCTTTAATCGCTGATGCCTTTAATCATTTAGGGGACACAGCTTCATCGATTATTACGATTATTGGCTTTAAAATTGCGGCAAAAGAGCCGGACTACGAACACCCTTATGGCCATGGTCGAGTAGAATACTTAACCGGATTAAGTGTATCGGTGCTAATCATTATCGTGGGTTATCAATTTGTTATCTCCTCATTTAAAAGAGTGCTTAATCCTAATACGGTTTCAGCTACCCCACTCATCATCCTAATTTTGTTCTTATCTTTATTTTTTAAACTTTTTATCTATAAGTTTAATCAAAAGCTAGGGCGTAAGATGAATTCCACCGCTTTGATAGCCACAGCTCAAGATGCCATTAGCGATGTTTTTACGTCCATTGTAGTCATCCTAGGACTGATTCTAAGCCCACTTTCTAGCTTGCCTATAGACGGTATTGCTGGAGTTGCAGTGGCGCTGTACATTATCTACTCCGGAATTAGTTTATCCATCACCACTGCTAGTCCTCTCCTTGGAGAAAAGCCTGATCAGGACTTAGCTAAAAAAATCAAAGCTCAAGTTTTGTCATATGATACTATTATCGATGTGCATGATCTTCAGATTCATAATTATGGCCCCACGAAAACCATGGCTACTATTGATGCTGAAGTTCCTTATAATATGGAGTTAGTGCCCCTCCATAATCTCATTGATCAAATTGAGCGAAAAGTAGAAAATGATTTGGGGATTAATCTGGTTATCCATATTGACCCTGTAAATTATGATGATGAACACTACCTTAAAGTAAAAGAAATCATTGGTGAAATCGCCCTTTCTATCCCAAATGTTCTATCTTTTCATGATCTTCAATATACGGGCTATTCCGAAGATGAACTGATTATTCTAGAGATTGTCGTCGATAGTAAAAATACCACAGAGATTTCTAGATCCCTGATTAAAATGCAGTTAGAAGAAAAACTCAGAGAGCGATTCAAAACGGCTAAAATTAAAATCACCGTAGATTTAGATGTGACAATTCTTTAGCCTTTAGACCACGAGATGATTAAAAGGAGAATAGCATGGAAAAAGTTGTAGAGTATACCCTAAATGATTACAATCCTTTGGAAATAGATTCTATTTTTAAAGTTTATGAAAGTAATCAACCCTATTTTATTTTATCTGGTGGAGCCCCAGCAACGATTAAGACCATTCATGAAAATAGAGAAGAAATGCCTCCAAATACGGCTCCTCGATTTAAACATTATAAAGTCATCAAGTTTCATAAAGACATTATTGGGATTATCGATTATGTCGAAAAGTATCCTGATGAAGATGCCGCATATGTTGGACTCTTCTTAATCCATAAGCCACTGCAGGGCTTAGGCCATGGGAAAAAGTCATTTCAGATTTTGGAGGCCCAGATGAAAAAGACCGGATATAAACGAATTCGTCTTGGTGTTCTAAAAGACAATGCATCAGGATTTAACTTCTGGAAGAGTTTAGGATTTAATTATATTCAAGAAGTGAAAAGTACAGTGCACCCTGAAAGAGATTGGATAATACTCGTCATGGAAAAATTTATTTAACCAAGTCAAGAATAGATGATTTCTTTTACTTCTACTCATTCCATCTTAAGAAAATGAGCCCTTAGTGGTTAAAGCTTTTAGTTCAAAGTTAATCTAAAATCACATAGAATCAAAAAACCTCTGAAAAGAAATGTCATCATTTCTATCAGAGGTTTTTCTATTGTCTAAATTTATCCATTAATTCTAAGAAACTTCAATATCTGGTCCATCTTTCGCGCTTCGATGCTGAGTATAATAAATTAATCCTAATACTGTCCATACAGCTAATGCAATTAAAGCTCCTCCACTTAATCTACCAGGAGATCCTGGAATAACTAAAAGAGCAATAAAGCTAAGACTTACTGCAGCACCAATTGTGGCTTGAATTTTCTCCATGCCCTTAACTGATTTAGCCGCAATATAGCAAACATAAAAGTAAGTAATGGCTGCTAGAAGAGAGGACATATCTACGATGTAGATAATCACTGCTCGTCCAAACCAAGGAGCCAGGAGGCTGACAGCCGCTATGAACTTAACCCCATGATGAAAAACTCCTTGTTTATTCACTAAAGAAAGTTTTTCAGGTAAAAAGCCATATGTAGCCATGGCTCCAGCTAGCTTGGATCCAGCCATGGTAAACCCATTGATTCCGCCAGCCACAGCTCCAGCTAGAGATAGAGCCAATAAACCAAACCCAATGGTGCCCATATGATTAAGCACCGCAGTTCCTAAAGCCCATTCAAGCTCTTTTGCCTCACCAGGCGCATACACCATTCCCGTGATTATGTTATTTAGATTATAGAAGACTACCCCTGCGAAAATCGCAATGATGGCAATCTTTGTAGCTTTTCCTTGTTCAAATCCTAAATCGGTAGCCATTTGAGGTATTACATCAAATCCTACAAATAAGAACGGGATTACGGCAAAGACTTTAGCTATCTGTGAGAAATTCAAGGTATACCCGGTGAAATAAGTATTTTGCATTTGGGTAAGATCCGTGGTAAAAATCATATACGTAAAGATCACCACAATATTGGCCATCATGATCATAATCATCACATTTTGCACTCTAGAACTTACCTTGAGGCCTTTGATATTAATAAAGGCAAACAAAATAATGATGGCGCTGGCAATGAGGATTTCAGACAAATATACAGGATATCCCGCAATCTCGTAAAGGTAGATATAATTTAACCCCTCTCCAAAGATTCTTTTAAGCACCAACACAAATGCTGTAGCATTAAGAGGAACCATACTTAAGTAGGCCAATATTAATGACCATCCCACTAAAAATCCATGAGGTTTTCCCATGGTGGTATAAGTGTAGGAGAACTCTCCCCCATCTTCAAAGTGAGACCTCATCATCACATGATATCCTTTTTGGATAAATGTAATGGCAATACCTCCAAGAAGAAATCCTATAGCCGTAGAAATTATACCGCTTTCATTAAGAAATTTGGATCCAGGCAGGGTAAAACTACCCCACCCAATAATGGATCC
>LFRM01164576.1_pt1 | contig 23098 bp, 17 predicted proteins | sample 618341 | NCBI WGS metagenome assembly LFRM01 (sample SAMN03654438, study PRJNA283298) | anaerobic digester metagenome | isolation source: pool of bioreactors CSTR01a, CSTR02a, and CSTR03a thermophilic anaerobic... | place: Denmark: Kgs. Lyngby | collected 2014-05-21 | reverse complement strand
AGTTTTTTTAATAATAATTCTCTTATATACTCATAAAAATTATTATTTATCAGCTTTAGTTTAAGAATTATTCATTTATTGCGCTTCTAATAAATAAATTACGTTATTATTTTTAAAATTTTACTATTAATTTAAGATTAAGCTGTCTATCTGTTAAATAATTTGGTACAGCATACATTCTATCTGTAACATCTCTCACCCACACATAGGATGCAACATTTCTAATTTGCAAAAGATTTAATACTTCTAAGCTAAGCCAGCATTCTTTCAATGTCTTTGCTATTTTAGAATCTCCTGTAAATAGCTTAGCCGAAAAACCAATGTCTACTCTACGATATGGGGAGGTTCTATTTATATGTAAATATTTTTTATTACCAGGCGGTCCGAAAGGTAAGCCGCTACCAAATTGTAAAGCCAAGCTCATTTTAAAATTCGGATTATTTGGTACATAATCCTGAAAAAAAAGTGAAATATTTATTCTCTGATCGCCAGGTCGAGGAATATAACCAGGCGATATCTTTACACTATCGACAGGTATGTTATTTGAAATATAATTGGGTATTATACGTTCTCCATCACTATTATAATATATATAATAATAATCACCTATAATGTCCTCAGCGGTTTTCATAATAGACACACTAATCCAAGAATCTACATCTGGAACAAACTCTCCATATAGTTTCAAATCTATACCTGTAGCATAAGCTTTAGAACGTTGCTCTGGTAAATATCTTATTCTAATATTATCCACAACATAAGGTACAAGATTATAAAGATATTTATAATATGCTTCAGTGATAAATTTAAACGGTCTATTCCAAGCCAAAAAAGAATACTCCATTCCTAAAACAAAATGAAAAGATTTTTGATTAGGTACATTATCATAAATAGTGCCATCCCATCCTACCATTTCTTTCCAAAATGGAGGTTGCTGATATAGACCTAATGACAGTCTAAAAGCCATCAATCTCTGCCATTCTGGCGTATAACTAATAGAAAATCTCGGGCTAAACATAAAAGTATTATTTATACTGTAATATCCAGTTCTAAATCCTAAAATAGTAGTAATAGTGCCTTTGTCAATAAACTTCTTTGACCACATATCTTGTATGTAACCTGTTATATGCCAAGTGTTGATAGTTTTTTTGTTATGTAGAAATTCATAAAGATTTAATATTTGATAAGGTTGTGGCTGAGTATAGCCTATACTATCATGTATGTTAGGCAATGAATAGCCAGCCGAATCCATATATATCCATTCACGCATTTTAAAATCAAACCAATTACCTTGTCCTTTAATTCCTAAATCTATATTATGCTTGGTTATCTTATGATTAATTTTTCCCTCTAAATTTATTACTTGCAAATCCAAATAATTTCTACCGTGATTTAAATAACTACCTATTCCCATCAATTCACCTTGCCTGCCAAAAGTTTCAGATTCGAAATCTATCTCAAGGGTATGCAACCAATATTGACTCAATACATCATATATCTCCTGCTCATTAGAATAATAAGTGCTAATAATAGTTTTAAAAATTGTATTTGAGTCTGTAATATATGTCCACTTTAATCCACCCATCCATATATTATATAAATTTTTTTCAACACCTTCGAAATACATATTTATTTTATATGCTTCACTAATAGTACCAAACGAAGTTTCTCTAGATTTAGGATAAAAAGTAAATTGGTTAAAATTCCAATAACCTAGTGCTGCTAGTTCAGATCTATCATTAAACTGATAAGTAAGATAAGTTTGAAAATCAAAAATTTTAGGGAAATAATCTCCAGTAGTGGGTAATGTACTCAATAAGTATTTATTGCTTTTATATCTAAAACCAGCCAAATAAGTCATTTTGTTTTTTAAAAGAGTTCCCATAGTAGAAATATTAGCAGATAATAAGCTAGCCTGTATAGTAGTCAATCGATCAGATGGTCGAATATATGTAGCATCTAATACAGAAGACATCTTGTCGCCATACTTAGCTTCGAAGCCACCTGATGAGAAATCGATAGAGCTGATAAGATCGGAATTCAAAAAGCTCAATCCTTCTTGTTCGCTACTATGTGTTAACAGTGGCCTATATATCTCAAAATCATTAATATACACTAGATTTTCATCATAATTACCACCACGCACAGAATATTGACTGCTTAATTCATTGCTTGACTGTACTCCCATACCCATAAGCTTTATTAATGTTTCTACTTGTCCCCCTGGCGTAGGAAGTAATTCAGCTTTTTTAGGATCTAAACGTTGTATCCCCTTAGCTATGTCTACCTGCTCGGTGATTTCTACTTGTGGCAATAACATACTCGTAGTTTTGAGTATATAAGTTTTGGTAATATTTTTAATAGGTTTTATCAATGTATCATACAATCTTTCATAACCTAAAGTACTAATTCCTATTATCACTGTATCACTGATGGGGACAGATATTTCAAAAAAACCATTTTGATGAGAAGCTGTTCCTAGATTAGTACCTACTATACCAATATTGGCATAAGGAATAGGCTCATTATTTTGATTTTTTATATATCCATTTATAATTATATTTTCTTGACAATAAAGAGAAAAATTAAGAAATAATAGTAAAAATAAAATATTAATGTAATGGTTCATTGTAATAATATTCTTGTGATTTATTAGGTTGAGAATTTCTTTTAAATTGTCCCTCTTGCCAAGCTTTTACAAATGCAGCCCATGCAAAAGGATTTAATAGATTATTTGGTGGCAATTGCCCTGCATAATAATTTTTATATGATATCTCTTTTATCATTTGATTATAAGCAGATTGTCCATCGCGAGCTACATAATTAAATTCTTTATCTTTCCATTCCATAAAAGCTAAATTTTTTCTAGCTCTTTCTAAATCATCATCAGGTGGTACAGTATTAATAAAAGCTTCTTTAAACTTCTCTTTTGATGGCCAAGGATAAACAACCGTTTTATCTAAGTATATAGTATCAGTTATCATTGGTTGTATAAGATTATAAAAAGTATGCTTTAATGTATCAGGTATCTTAAAAAATACAGTTTTGTATCCTACAGCACTAAAAACAATGGTTTGCCCTTTTTCGCCGACAATGCTAAATAATCCATTAATATCACTCACAGTACCCCTCCTGCTGTCTTTTACAAATATATGTACAAATGGTATTGGACGTAGACTATCTGCAGTTACTACTATGCCTGCAAATTCTATTAATCTATTGTATTCGTTCTGAGCAAAGCCATAGGTTGCTATTAAAAAAAATATTATTATAAAAAAATACTTCATTCTTTTCAAAAACATATAAACGTTTTATATTTAGTTTTATTTAGTTTTATTATAAATTCAAAATTACTAATTATAAATAATTAGAAAATTTATAATAAATAAATTAATAATTTTAATATAAATTATGATATAATAAATATATGCCGAACTATATTATTGCTCATAATATTTTAATATTTATTGCTAAGCATATGTTAGTTTTTATTTTATTAAAAATTCAAGCTTTGTTAAACTTTTCGAAAACACTTTGATATACATCATGAAAGATAAAAAAGCCAGCATTATCAATTATCCACTTAGCCCCAGCTAAGGCCCCTACGGCAAGAGCTTTACGCGAAAAACTTTTATGTTCAAAACTAATCTGATCGTAGGGACTTTTGAAAATTACTCTATGAGTACCTACTTCTTCGCCTTGTCTGATAGAATTTATATGTAATGTATCCTCAGTATGGTCTAGGCTCCAATTTTTAAAAATTAGGTATTGTTTCATCAATATATTAGCTGCTTGAATAGCTGTACCACTAGGTTTATCTAATTTATGAATATGATGTATTTCTTCTAATTCTACTTTATAAAGGTCATAATTTTTCATAATACAAGCCAATTCATTTAAAAAATCAAACCAGAGGTTTACTCCAATATTAAAATTGCTACCCCACAAGACATTTCCATTATTGCGAATAGTATAATTTTTTACTTCATCAATATTTTTGTCCCAGCCTGTAGTACCTGAAACAACGGGCAAATTCATGTCAACACAAGTTTTTATATTATTTACGACTGCATCAGCATTAGTAAACTCAATAGCCACATTAGGTTTATATCGTATGATGTCATTTCTCAGATTATTGTCTTTATCGATAATACAGGCAATACTAAAATCTAAATCTTTGGCACAGTTTTCAATTTCTTTGCCCATTTTACCATATCCTATTATAGCTAATTTTATCATTTTTATTTTTTTTAAAAAAATTGTAATTTATTGAAACAGTAGGGATGATGAATGTATTATTATAAACAGGTAAATAAGATAGTTTAGTATTTATACTAAAATCAAATAGATGTGCATCTACTATAGCATCTAAAATATTTAGTAAGTAAACACATACAAATACAATAGCACTTATTTCTATATTGCGCTGATAAAAGTCCTTATAATAAGACAATTGTTCTAACGAATACTTATCAATATAAGGATCAATCGTGTTAGGGTCATCATCTAGCCTCATCTCTATGGCATCACGATAGTCTACATAATATTTACGATTATAAAAAAAAGCATATGCTGATCCACCTAGACCGGCATAAATAATAGGTATTTTCCAAAATTTTTTATTATATCCCTGTCCAAGTCCAGGCAACAAGGATGAATAAAGAGCTGCTTTTTTAGGACTATGGATAGAATCATTCTTTTGCGAATAAGAGTAATTTAATCTATAAGAATCGAAACTATAACCAGTAATAAGATTTTGTGAATTTATATTTATACAGAGTGAAATAGAGATAATAAAGATAAATATATACTTATTCATTTAAAAAAATATTAAAAAAATCCTCCATTTCTTCATCATTATTAAATTTTAATTGTACCACTACTTTGCCTTTAGTAGTAAGCTTTGACTTAGCTTCGATATTATATTTTTCTTTAATATTCTTTATTATATTTTCAGCTTTTTGAGAAATCTGACATTGTGTAGGATGGTTATCTGTTTTTTTATTTTTCAGATTAGATACTAACTGCTCTACTTTGCGAACAGATAATTCCTCATCAATTATTTTTTTAAAAATTGTCATTAGATCTTTTTCATCTTCTATAGATGCCAGTGCGCGAGCATGTCCCATAGATATTTTATCATATCTAATGGCTGCTTGTATAGCTGGAGGCAGATTTAATAATCTCAAATAATTAGAAATAGTGGCTCTATTTTTGCCTACACGCGAACTGAGCTCTTCTTGGGTAAGGTCAAACTCTTCAATTAATTTCTGATAAGAGTTTGCGATTTCTATAGCATTGAGATCTTGACGTTGTATATTTTCTACTAGAGCCATTTCTAGCAAAGCATCGTCATCAGCATCTTTAACAAAAGCGGGTATTTCAGTTAAATTAGCTAATTTAGCAGCTCTCAACCGTCTTTCGCCAGAGATCAATTGATATTTTTTATCATCAATTTTTCTAACTGTAATAGGTTGAATTAGTCCTAAATGTTTTATAGATTCTGCTAATTCATAAAGATTGTCTTCATTAAAATCTGTTCTGGGTTGATACGGATTGCTCTCTATCTGATCAATAGGTATTAAAGGGAAAGCTGGTGAAGTGAAATAATCACTATCAATATCACCCAAAATAGCTTCTAATCCTCTTCCCAATGCAGGTCTTTTACTTGCTGACATTTACATTTTCCTTCTTTGATTTATTCAAAATTTCTTTAGCTAGTGCAATATAACTTTGAGCTCCTCTACCAGTAGTATCGAAAGTAATAATAGTTTCTCCATAAGAAGGTGCTTCGCCTATACGAGTATTCCGAGGAATTATAGTATCGAATACGATATCTTTAAAGTGATGTCTCACTTCGTCTACCACTTGATTTGCTAAACGCAAACGTCTATCATACATAGTCAATAAAATACCTTCGATATCTAAGTTAGGATTTAACCTACTTTGCACTATTCTAATTGTATTTAATAATTTCCCTAATCCTTCCAGAGCAAAGTATTCGCATTGTACTGGGATAATCACTGAGTCTGCTGCTGTTAGTGCATTTATAGTGATGATACCTAGAGATGGAGAACAATCAATGAGAATGATTTCATATTCATTTTTGATAATATCTACTACTGTCTTCATCTTTTTTTCTCTATTCTCCATATTTATAAGTTCTATTTCAGCTCCAACTAGATTTATATGAGCTGGCAATAAAAAAAGATTAGGCGTAGAGGTATCTACTATGGCTTTATCAGGGGCTTCATTGCTAATAATACATTCATAAATACTTTTATCAACAGCTTTTGGGTCTATTCCCAGACCAGATGTAGAATTAGCTTGCGGATCAGCATCAATGATCAATGTTTTTAAATCTAGTGCTGCGAACGCTCCGCCTAGATTCAATGCAGTAGTAGTTTTACCGACTCCACCTTTTTGATTTGCAATTGCTATTACTTTGCCCATTTTTTTAGAAAATTATATCTTCGTTATCAGATTCCTCTAATTTATTAAAATCCTCAGTTTGTCCATCAGATTTATGAGAATTTAATATCTCTTCTTTACCTTCCTCAGGATCTACACCTGTCTGAATGAATTCTATAGCATATCGTAAACCACGAGCAAACTTATCCATATCCTCTTTATATAAAAATATTTTAGATTTTTTATAACCGAATTGCCCTGTTACTTCGTCTAATTCTTTTCTACTCTCTGTGATAGTAATATATCTATCTCCTGAGTTATTTTCTTTAACATCGAAAAAATAGGTACGCCTACCTGCTTTTACGGCTTTTGAATATACTTCTTCCCTTTTCATTATCCCTCTATATTTTTATTTTTTTTAAATACTTTGTTACAAAATTAAAAAAACTTTTTAATTTGACATATCATTTATTCTGTCATTTTATCTAAAACATGTAAAGCCAAATTTTTGATAGCTTGAGAGTAATCTTCACTAAAATCTTTTGTTACTCGATTAGCAATCGCTACACAAAGAGTACATGCCCTATGTCCCATTAGTTTAGCTAAACCAAATAAAGCTGATGTTTCCATTTCGAAGTTAGCAAGTATATGCCCTTGGTATTCAAAATTTTCAAATTGATTTATCAACTCAGGATATGCCAATGGTAAACGTAAGACTCTACCTTGTGGTGCATAAAAGCCACTAGCTGTTACCGTAATACCTTTGTGAAATTGATCAGAATTTAATTTATTAAAAAGTCCTTGGTCACCACTAACTATGTATGGGTTAGGAAGTGTATCTGGCCAATTTACTTTTTGTAAAACTGCTTTTTCTAAATCAGTTTCTCTAATAGAGCTATCATGCTTGTAATAGTGTAATAAACCATCCATGCCAAGGGCCATTTCAGATATAACCACATTGTTTATATCTATTTTATTATGCAGAGCTCCAGAGGTACCTATGCGTATCAAATTTAAACTTTTATGTTCTCTTTTTACTTCTCTTTTTTCTAAATCTATATTTGCTAAAGCATCGAGTTCATTTACTACTATATCTATATTATCTGTTCCCATGCCCGTAGAGACTACAGAAATTCTTTTATTTTTGTAATAACCTGTATAGCTAATTATTTCGCGATTGCGTCTACTCACTTCTATCTTGTCAAAAAAACTAGATACCCAATCTGAACGTTCGGGATCACCTACTAATATAATAGTATCTGCTATCTCATGAGGAAATAATGCTAAATGATATACACTACCATCAGGTTGCAAAACTAATTCTGATTTTTCCATAATTTATTTTTTTATAATTTTAATAAATTAAAAAACAAAGTTAAAAAAATATTTTATAATAACTAAAAACCTAAGTCTTATTAAAAAAAAATAATATTTCTACACTAAAATAAATTAGCAATATAATTATTATTCAAAAAAATTTGAATACCAATTCTTAGGATCTAAATGCCATTGTTCTAAAATATGTAAAACATCATATGGAATATATTTATTTGCAATAGCTATAGGTAATAGATTGGGGTAATCGGCTAGCGAAAAAACCTTAATTCCATTATTATTAAAGTCATTTTCTACTTTTGAGAATGCATAAGAAAAAATAGATATCAAGCCTATTACTTCACAGTTAGCCTCACGTATAGCACTAATAGCATTTTTACTACTTTTTCCTGTAGAGATAAGATCTTCTACTACTACTACTTTTTTATTTTCTGGCAAAAAACCCTCTATTTGATTATGAAGCCCATGTTCTTTAGCTTTAGGCCTTACATAAATAAATGGTTTATTTAATATATGGGCTATCAAGGTCCCCATTGGTATGCCTGCAGTAGCTACTCCAGCTATGTAATCAGCATCTGAAAATTTTTTAATTACTATTTCTTTTAAAAAATTTGCAATCTCAGTGCGGTGATCTGGATAACTTAAAATAATTCTATTATCACAATAAATGGGAGATTTGATACCTGAGGTCCATGTAAATGGATTTGTATAATTTAATTTTATTGCTTTAATTTGCAAAAGAATTTTACAAGTCTGTTCACAAATTTGCTCATTAAAAATCATAACTATAATGTATAAAATTTTCATCAAAAATAAAATAATTTTAATAACTGACAATATTCAAATTTTAAAACATATTAATGAAAAAGTACTTATTAAATATCAACCAGATTTGAATGAAATTATTGATTTATTAAAACAATTTGCTGATGATGATTTACATCAACAATTGATTTTAATTAATTATAAATTAGAAGACTTTTATATAAAATTTTATAACCTTTTTAAGGTTGTTTTGGGGGCTGGTGGAGTAGTTTTTAATGAAGAAAAGGATAAAATATTATTTATCTTGCGTAATGGAGTATGGGATTTACCAAAAGGGAAAATAGATTATGGTGAAAGTGATGAAAAAGCTGCTATTAGAGAAGTATGTGAAGAAACTGGTGTTTGTGATTTGACTTTAGTAAAACGATTAGAACCAACATATCATATATACTTTTCTAATAATGAAGCTTACTTAAAAGAGACTCATTGGTTTAGTATGAAAGCCAAAGAAGGTCAACCTCTAATACCACAAAAAGAAGAAAAAATAGAAATGGTTAAATGGTTTACACAAGATGATATTAAAAATAATTGGGACAATATGTATCTGAGTATTAAAAGTTTATTAGTAGAGAATAAGTTTTTTATGTTAGATATAGACTCACCTTAAAATTATATAAAAGGTAATAAAACTTTTTTTTAAAAAAAATCGTTATTGTTATAGTTTAATTTACCAGGGGTAATGAAACGTAATTTATATTAATTAGTCTAGGTCTTTATTTATTTTTACTCCTGTTTTCAGCAATGGGACACCCTAAAAATTTATCTAGCAATTGACATATTAAAGGGCGGATGATTTATTTTGTATTCCTCAATTTATTTGATCAAGTCATTAAATTTATTTAAAATCTTATTAATAGTTTCTTTTCTAGGTCTCATAGTTTTAGCCAATTCTTTCTCTACTTTGATTTTTAAATCTTTATTCAATTTATTTTTTATTGATTTAACAGTGTTGTCAGAAAGCTGTTTAAATAGAATAGCGATTTCTCTCGGGGTAAATTCTTCAGCTAGCTTATCAATTTGTTCTTTTGTAAATTTTATGTTATCTCCATCGCTTGTTATCTGAACATCGTGGGTAGTTTTTTTCTTTTTCGAAGTTATTGTCGATTTTTCAGTTTTTTGAGTTTTAGTATCTGAGGTAGTATGTTTCAACTCTTGAAAGGAAGTTTTTTCTTCAATTTTTTTATCAATTCTAATAATAAAATCACTCAATATATTCATATAATTAATATAAGCATCGTAAGGCGAGCCATAAGGATTGAAATACTTATGTACATCTCCATCAGAGAACCATTTAGTACACATATAATAAAAGTGATCACTTGTTTGTAGATACAACCAATCTCTATATATATCGGGGTCATCAGTTTGTGATACCTTGTCTCTGAGTGAATATAGCGTATTAAAAGCATCTTCTTGTAGTTCATTGCCTAGCCAAGCTGTCAAATCTCTTTCTTCGTCTGCCCATGAAGTGGGATACGGTACATGTAAAGGGGCTACGGGCTGCAGAAGCTCACTAAGCTCTGTAGGAGTTGCAAATTCATAATCTGAATGAGAGAATATACGATATGGGAGTGCACGCATGAAATCGAAAATACCAGTTTCTTTCCATTGATGTTCACCAAAAGTTTCATAATCCATAAATAAATTGACAACTTCGTGCTTACTGTCAATAGCATTGAGCCAGTCTACATATTTCTCTGCAGTGAGTGGCCACTGATCCCACTGTCTATTAGAAAATCTAAAAGCTATATCATCACTTAATTGATAATCTTTTAGCAAAAGCTTTAGTTCGGGATTAATAACGTTATAATAAAGGAAATGAGGGCTTTTCCACCCCAATATATGTTTAGCACCTTCAGCAAGCATAACTTTGTATCCAAGGTCAGCTACATATTCACCTATCTGATCGCTATAAATAAGCTCTGTATTTCTAAAAGCAGTACTAGGCTTCACACCTATCAATGATTTTAATTTATCTTGATGTAAATTAATTTGAGAATAAAATTCATCTTTTGAAATAACAGATGCTAAAGAGTGACTATAGGTTTCAGCTAAAAATTCTACCGATCCAGTCTCTGCTAATAATTTGAAGCTTTCGATAACTTCGGGTGCATAACGTTCAAATTGTTCTAATGCGGTACCTGTAATAGAAAAGGATACTTTGAATCTTTGTCCAAACTCTTGGATAAGTTCAAAAAGTAATTGATTCATTGGTAGATAACACTTATCAGCAACCCTACGTAATATATATTGATTTTGATAATCATCATAATAATTATGATTTATACCTATATCAAAAAAACGATACGTTCTTAATCTTATTGGCTGATGAACCTGAAAATAGAAACAGATATACCTCATACTTTTTTCATTTTAAAATTAAATATTCACTTAATAAAGATTCATAAAGTTGTTTTACTTCATACGCTGAGTTATCCCATTTCAATTGGTCTACCTCAGCCTTGCCATATTTTTGAAACATTTTACTAATAGCTGGATAGTGTAATATGCCGTATATTGCGTTAGCCATGGCATCTATATCCCAAAAATCTACTTTGATAGCATGCTTTAATACTTCTGATACTCCACTTTGCTTAGATATTACAATAGGTACATTAGACATTAGAGCTTCTAATGGAGAAATACCAAAAGGTTCTGAAACGCTAGGCATCACATATACATCGCTATAAGATAAAACTTCTTCTACCTCGGGACCTTTTAAAAAACCAGTAAAATGAATCTTGTGTCCTATGCGATAGCGAGCTGCTAATTTAACAATACGAGGAAACATATCACCAGAACCCGCCATAACAAATCTGACATTATCATCATATTTTAAAAGTTTTCGGGCTGTTTCAACAAAGTATTCGGGACCTTTTTGAAAAGTGATTCTACCAATATATGTTACTACTTTTTCTTTATAAGGTTTATCTACCTTGGGGCGTGAATGAAACTTGAATGCATCAGCGCCATTATATACAGTAACTACTTTATCAGGTTCTATACCATATCTATTAATAACAATACTTCTAGTATAATTAGATACTGTTACCACTTTATCAGCTTTTAACATACCTTCGCGCTCGATATTATATACATCTTGATTAATATTTTCACCACTACGGTCAAACTCAGTAGCATGCACGTGTACTATTAATGGTTTCCCACTTGTACTCTTAGCAGCTATGCCCGCTGGATAGGTTAACCAATCGTGAGCATGTATAACGTCAAAATCATGAGTAGCGGCTATTGCACTTGCTATTAAGGCATATCTAGAAACTTCATACATTATGTTGGGGCCATAAGAACCTGAAAACTCATATTTTCTTTTAAAAAAATCATTTTTTTTGATTTCTTCTTTTCTCAATCTTTCGTATTCTTCTGTATAAGCTTCTGGACTAATGTATGGGATTATTTTAGAAGCTACTTGAATATATTTCAATCTTTTCCAAAGTTCTATTGATGTTTCTTCTTCTAAATTTATTTCAAAATCAGAAGCATTCAATATTTTTATTTCATTGTCTTCGTCGCCGAATGCCTTAGGAACGACAAAAATAACATCTACACCATGCCTTAATAAGGCTTTAGTTAGACCATAACAGGCAGTACCGAGTCCGCCAGAAATATGAGGGGGAAATTCCCAACCAAACATTAGCACTCTCATAAGTTTTTATATTTTTCTATTAACCATTTAATTCTTAAAATTTCTGCAACACTCCATGCTTGGGAAATAGCACCACCTGGTTTATGTGGTGGATCACCATCAAACACTTCACTTATGCTACCTATCCCATGTTCGGCTAGTGTTGGTTCTAAATCATAATAAATTTTTTCTATAAATGGGAGACCTGCTTTACCATGAATTCTCAAATATCCTTCTGCAAAAGCACCTAAAAGCCAAGGCCATACCGTACCTTGATGATATGCCAAATCTCTTTCTCTGATAGGGCCTTCATAGAGGCCACGATAATTAGGACATTTTGGGCTAAGTGTACGCAAACCTCTTGGCGTTAATAATTCTTGCTGAATTCTTTCTAAAATAGAGAGTCTTTTTTTCTCATCGATACAAACATAAGGTAAAGATGTAGCAAACGTCATATTAGGTCTCACACACCAATCTATCTCATCATTGTCTACAAAATCTGCTAGATAACCACGCTCCTCATCCCAAAAATTATTTACAAATGATAACTCTACTTTTTCTTTAATAGGTAGCCAATCATTAATAAATTCTTCATCATTCACATGCTCCGCTAGATAAATAGTGTAACATATAGCATTATACCATAATGCGTTTATCTCAACAGCTTTGCCATAACGAGGCGTTACAGGTTTACCATCTACTATAGCATCCATCCAAGTAAGAGCATAACCTGGTAATTTAGCATTAATTAATCCATCATCACTCATCCATATTCCTTTGGCTTCGCCATTACGATAACCATATAGAATGGATATTAGATCATCTTTGAAATAACGCCATATTTTCATAGGAGTTTCATTAGTAAAAAGCTGATATTGCTGTATAGTCCAAAAAAGCCAAAGCGAAGTATCTGCTGAGTTGATAGCTACTCGCTGTTTTTTACCAACATTAGGAAGCAATGGTCCTTTTTTATCAGCTAATAAAGTATCAATAGCTTTTTTACATAAATCATAATTACCCGTCACTAAGGTTAATCCAGGTAATGAAATCAATGTATCGCGCCCCCATCTACCAAACCAATGATACCCAGCCTTTATCTCTACTTCATTACCACGTTGTATAATAAATTGTTGAGCAGAATTAATTAAATTATTTTCGTAACTATCTCTAGGAATCCTATTTTTTAATTCATTAGTAAATAATCTTTTTAATGAGTTTGTTTTAGTTTCTGATAAACCAGCACTGATAATCACACTTTCACCTTTCTTGATAGGAAATTCAAAATATCCAGGCACCAGCAAATCCTCATGTCCATCATAGCCTCTTTCTAATTCTTTGGTATATTCTATGTTATAATACCAATCTGGTACATGTACATATTTAGACTCTTTAGAAATTTGTATATAAAGTGGACTATAACCTTGATATAGCTTCATTATAATTCCATTCTCGCATTCTTCATAATTTTTATTTGCATACATATTAGCTTTACTGAGAGTATGATAATTTCTAAAAGCAAGGAATGGTTTGAGACGCAGAAAAGTCTCACTATGTGCATCTAAAAGAGTGTATTTGACAAGGACCCTGTCCTCTTTATTAATAAATAATAACTGTTTAGATAAAATAACACCACCTACATGATAAATTAATGTAGGAATAGGCATACTATGAAACTCTTCTACATATTTATGACCTTTAGGAGAATAAATACCACCAGGATATCTGTGAATGCCTATATTAAACTCACTACCATGTTGTATGATACTTTCATCTAATGTAGATAAAAAAACATGCAAATCATCATCTAATTGTGGTTGAGGAGATATAAGTAAACCATGATATTTACGCGTATTGCAATAAATGATTGTAGTACTAGCATACGATCCTGCCCTATTAGCTCTGATTATTTCTCGATTTAATGAAAACTCTAAATTAACTAGTTGTTGTTTATCAAAAGATAAATACCCCATAAATTATATTATAAATAATTTTATGCAAATTTAATAAAAAATCATCAAATAAAAAAATAAATAAATTATATAAAGCTAAAAAATAATCACAATTATCAATTAAATAAAAAAATAATATTTTATAATTTTTTGCAAAAAATTTGTTTAGTTTTTTTTAAATCAAAACTCAAATAATCAGATACTTTAAAAAAAATTCGGCAATTTTATATCAATTAGATAAGTATAACATTTATTATCAACACATAATTTTTTATTTTCACATTTGCTATTCAAAGGTCATTTGTTTATTTATTAGTCCTAATAAATAATTTCAATATATTACATATAGAGCACCTCTAAAAATATGCTCACCATCTTCTAGGATTACTTTAATAGAATATACATACATATCTTGTTTTACAAATTCGTCTTTGTATTTACCATCCCAGCCTACATATAAGTCTGTAGTATAAAAAAGTTGTTTGCCCCATCTATCAAAGATTCTGAACTCATAATCCTTTATCGGCACATTAAAGCCCAAAGGCATAAAAGTTTCATTTAATCCATCAGCATTAGGGGTAAATGAATTAGCTATGTAAAACATTGTAGATGGTTTTATAATAACATTATTATAAGCTGTATCATAGCAATTATATTCATTGGCAACTATTTGTATTATAGTGTAATTACCAGCATTTGTATAGATATAATTGGGTTCCCTATCAGTAAAAATATCATTTTGCTCATTCTCTTCGCCAAAATCATAATACCAACTTGTAGCACCATAGCTTTCATCTAGTATTTTCACTCTACCATCATCCTCTGTAGTAATAAGAGGGAATATACTAAAACCGGCAATAGGAGAAGGATATATAGTTATATAATTAAATTTTGTTAAAGTATCAGAACAATTATATTGATTTTTTACTATTAAAGTTACAGTATAAACTCCATCATTATTATAAATATGTATAGGAGAATAAATATTAGAACTGTTCCCATCACCAAAATACCAGTAATATGTTCCATTATCGCTATTATTAATAAATTTCACACTTAATGGCTCACAACCACTTAGTGGTTCAGCTATAAAATCGATAATCGGTTTGGGATTTACCATTACTTGAGCACTATCTATTTTTACACATTCATAAATACTGTATCCTGTTAAATAATATGTAGTAGAGAATAGAGGCTCCACTGTTATAGATTGATTACTACTACCATTGCTCCATTGATATGTATGAGCCCCATTTGCTGTCAGAGTGGTGCTTTCTCCATAGCAAATAGATATATTATGTGGAGATATAGTGAGATTAGGTAAAGGATGCACAATAATATTAGCACTTACGGATGCAGTGCAACCCCACTGATTAGTCCCAGTTACATTATACGTTGTACTAACTTGTGGTGATACTGAAAGAGAATTATTAGTACCTAGCCCTCCACTCCATAAATACGTTTGAGCTCCATTAGCTACTAATGAGATAGTATCTCCTAAGCAAATTTCACTATTATTAGGATTGATTGTAACTACTGGCAAAGGATGCACGATTACTTTGGACCTAGCAGAACTAGTACAACCGTATTGATTTGTACCTGTAACAACATAAGTAGTTGTATTATGAGGTGTTATGGTTATTGAGGCATTAGCACCTAACCCGCCTGCCCATAAATAGGTATTTGCACCTGATGCTACTAAAGTAATTGTAGTATTATCACATATTTCAATAGAATCTGGATTGATGCCTACATCAGGTACCGGGTTTACAACTATGGAGGCACTCACTGAACTAGTACAACCATATTGATTTGTGCCTGTTACACTATAAGTGCTATTAGCATCAGGAGTAACTAAAATTGTAGAGTTATTACCTAAATTATTGGACCATTGATAAGTCATCGCTCCGCTTACAGAGATTAAAACACTTTTTCCATAACATATAACTGTATCTGTTTGGGCCATAGTCAAAGCAGGCACTGGATTTACAATAATTAAAAATGTATCTGATTGGCCCGTACATGTCAATCCATTATTAGTAAATGATGGTGTTACTATTATTGTAGAGGTTTGAGGTGCTGTACCTGTATTAGTAACAATAAAAGATGATATATCACCAGTGCCATTAGCTGCTAATCCTATACTTGAATTATTGTTAATCCAATTAAATACTGTATTGGGAACAGAACTAGTGAAATTTATCGCTGTTGTTTGAGTATTGTGACATAAAGTCTGATCTGAGGTAGGAGATATGTCTGGTGTAGGATTTACTGAGACAGTAACTTCTGTCGTTGCTGTACAACCAATAGTATCTGAACCTGTAACAGTATATGTAGTAGTTATAGTTGGAGAAGCTGTCACTGTTATTCCATTACCTAATCCATTAGACCAATTATAAGTTGAAGCCCCCGAAACAGATAAATTTGTTATATCACCCTGACAAATTAAAACTGGATTGGCATTTGCTGTTATCACTAGTTGTGGTGGCTGATTTATGGTTACACTTGCAGTATGCATTCAACCATTATTATCTGATACTGTAACTGAATAAGTGCCCACACTTAAATTAGAAATACTTTGCGTATTTTGTCCATTAGACCATTGAAATGAAAATGGAGCAGTGCCTCCATTAATAATTGCTGTAGCTTGCCCATCTGTATACTCAAAACAAGTGACATCAATTTTAGAAATATTAAGATCAAAATCTGTTACAGTTAAAGGATATGTGATTGAATTTTGACATTGTGGCGTACCACTTGTTAGAGTTACATTATAGGTCCCAGTAGCAGGAAAAGCGTGAGTAGGATTCTGTATACTAGCAGTATTACCATCGCCAAAGTTCCAATTCCAATAAGTAACATTACCGTAATTAATTAATGTACTATCATAAAATTCAGCATTTAAGCAACTAGTAGTAAAGCTAAAATGAGGATCTATGTGTAATATTTTAATAGGAAAAGTGTACCAAAATCCGCAACCTACTGGCACATCAGGAGGTGTTACATAGCACTGTATCACTGAATCATTGAAGTTTTGTGGATTTATATTTATAGTAGATGTTGTTTCGCCAGTGGACCATAGATATGTAGCTCCTGGACTAATATTAGGAACTTGAAGTGTAGCTGATGAATCATTTTCACAAAATGTGTTTGCTTGAGCTACTAAATCATGAGGGCAAATGAAATCGACATAACCATAACCAAAATGTCCACTACGAGAACAATCTGCATTTGTTACTATTACTGTTACTGGTTGACCAACATAATTAGCTAATCTAATACCCACTGTTGTCCATGGCTTATACCATACCATGCCTCCAGCATTTATAAATCCAGGTATATTACTTGCTGCAGTATAATGTTGCTGACCACATGAAATAATTTGATTTTGTGAATTTAATATTTGTAATTCGAAATAGGGTTGTTCATTTTCTGGATGTCCAGGATCTTCAAATACCACAGCATATTTATAAATAAAATTTGTATCTTCTGGTCCAACAATAAATGAAAAAATTAATCTCTCAGCCTGAGCACCAGTTCCATTATTTCCGAGACGTACTGAATATGTGCCTCCACCAGGAGCCACTTTTGGAAAACCACCATAAGGATCTGTACCTCCCGTCTCTATTGTGTGCCTATTAGCCACAGGTGCACTACCCGTCCAATTACCTGCTGGATAACCATTATTTTTACCTGTCTGGCATGTCCAACCTGTGAAATTGCCATTCTCAAAATCTAAATTACCACAAGCACTCGCCCTTAGTTTTTTTTCCGAGTTTTCTTTTAATAGTCTACTGTGAGTTTCTTCTATATATTTAGCTAACCAGCTATCAAAATTAGTATCATTCAAATCACTTGATAATATTATTGCCTCAATAAAACCATCATCTGAAATAAATTTATTAGTGATTTGTATACTAGAATCCTCCATATTTTCTTGAGAAAATAAACTAACTGTGAAAAAAATTAATATTAAAAATGATAAATAATTTTTCATAACATATTTATTTATATAAATTAGACATATATTTTCTAAAAAGTTTAATATATTTAAAAATAAATTTATTTTGTTTTACTAAATTAAAAAATAATATTCAAAAATAATAATTATTTTTGTAGAAAAATATGAAAAAATTATCATTTATTTTGAGTGTAATAATTTTAAGTACTATAAGTTGTAAACAAAGCAAAAATCCTCTATTAGAAGAATGGGATACGCCTTTTCAAACACCCCCTTTTGATAAAATAAATGCAGGGCATTTCAAACCTGCTATCATTAAGGCAATGGAGATCCATAATAAAGAAATCGATAAAATAATAAAAGACAAAAATGAACCTACTTTTGAAAATTGTATAGTAAAATTAGATAATTCAGGTGAAAAGTTATATGAGATCACCTTAATACTTTTTAATATGATAGAAGCAAATTCTAATGACACCTTAGAACAAATAGCTCAAGAAATTTCACCAATGCTTTCTAAGCATAATGATGAGATTTTATTAAATGAAAAGCTTTTTGAAAAAATTAAAATACTATATGACGATAAGGATGATCTAGAATTAAATGATGAACAAAAAAGAACGCTAGAACTTTATTACAAAGATTTCGTGAGGGCTGGTGCCTTATTAAATGCTGAAAAAAAAGAAAAATTAAAAGATATTAATCAACAATTATCTGTATTAACATTAAATTTTGGTTTAAATGTACAAAAAGATAATAATAATAATCTATTAGTAATAGAAAATGAAAGAGATCTAATAGGCATGCCAGAAAATTTAATCGCTACTGGTGCTAAAATAGCTGAAGAACGTGATGTAAAGGGTAAATGGGCTTTCACTACAGACAAAGCAGTAATGATACCATTCCTTCAATATTGCCCTAAACGTGAACTTCGTAAAAAACTTTATGATATGTACCTGATGCGTGGAGATAATGATAATGAAAATGACAATAAAAAGTTGATTCAAGAAATCGTAACATTACGCCTGCAAAAAGCTAAACTACTTGGATATGAAACTTATGCAGATTATGTATTAGAAGAGAGAATGGCTAAAACTTCTTCTAATGTTTATGATTTATTGCGTCAAATATGGGCATATAGTTTGGTAAAAGCTATTGAAGAACGTGACGAAATGCAAAAAATTGTTATTGCCGAGGGAGATACTTTTAAGCTCAAATATTATGATTGGTGGTATTATGCTGAAAAAATTCGTAATGAAAAATATGCATTAGATGAAGATAAATTAAAACCATATTTTAGTTTAGATGCTGTACGTGATGCAGTATTTACTTTATCCAATAAACTTTATGGCATATCTTTTAAAAAACTTGACAATATTCCAGTTTATCATAATGACGTAGAAGTGTATGAAGTTTTGGATAATGATAAACAACATTTAGCGATATTGTATGTAGACTACTACACTCGTGCTAATAAGCAAGGTGGTGCATGGGCTACAGGATTCAGAGATCAATATTACAAAGAAGGGAAAAATATTTATCCACTTGTCAGTATAGTATTCAATTTTCCACAACCCATTGGTGAACATCCTAGTCTGTTGTCTATGGATGAAGTAGAAACATTCTTTCATGAGTTTGGTCATGCTCTACATGCGTTCTTTTCTAATGTTACTTACAAGAGATTATCTGGTTATGTACCAAGAGATTTTGTAGAACTACCCTCTCAGATAATGGAGCATTGGGCTTTCGAACCAGAAATGCTTAAACTTTATGCTAAACATTATAAAACGGGAGAAATAATACCTGATAGTTTGATTAAAAAGATTAATAATTCGAAATATTTTAATCAAGGTTTTGCTAAAACAGAATTCTTAGCTGCGGCATTTCTAGATATGGACTATCATACTTTGAAACAAATAAATGATTTGGATATACATTCTTTTGAGCAAGCATCAATGGATAAAATCGCTCTCATACCTGAGATAAAACCTCGTTATCGTTCTACATATTTTAATCATATTTTTTCAGGTGGATATGCTGCGGGATATTACAGCTATATATGGAGTGAAGTGCTAGATTGTGATGCTTATCAATCTTTTGTAGAAACTGGTGATATATTCAATAAGGATGTCGCTGATAGATTTAGAAAAACCATACTTGCTCCTGGTGGTAAAAAGGAAGCCGAACAGCTGTATATAGATTTTCGTGGCAAACAACCTGATATTAAATATCTTTTAAAAGATAGAGGTTTTATTTGATTTTTTAATTCTTAAAAAATAATGGTTCTATAACGTTTTATATGGGTTAAAGATTAAAAAAAGAGTAATTTTACAAAAATGAATTTGTTAATATTAGTTTTTTATTATAGGACAGTTAAATATTAACCACAAAGTTCTCAAAGGATGCACAAAGAACACAGAGAAGGATGGAATTAAAAGGGCTACAAATGGGACTTTGTGGACTTTGTGTAATAACTTGGTGCCCTTTGTGGTAAAAAAATCAACCTAAATAATTTATCCACAATAAACGTTATAGAACCAAAAATAACTTTAGTGAGTGGGGTTATTTCATTAAAATTTAAATAACCTACATTATTTTTTTTAATTAAAAAAACTTTAAATCATTTCTTGTTTAATTATACTGGATCTATATAATTTAATATTAAAAACTAGATACTCCAAACACATAAAACAAAGAAAAGACAAAAATTTTAGAAAAATAAAAAAGTTGTAAGTTATTAGTTAAAAAAAAACTAATCATCCATTTTAAACATAGGGTCCCAGCTTGGCAAAAGGATTGGTTTTTGTTTTAATAGATTTAGGGTAGTCTCTGGTAAATATTTTTTGTGAACTACTAAGCGAAATAAATATTCATCCATCCATTCATCAGTCATAATGAGTTTACCATTATAACCAGCATTACCCCAACTGTTTTCTATTAACCAGCGAGTCGGCTTATCATTGATATCTGTATCTACACCTATTAAAGTCATACCATGAGCAGAGCCACTTTCGAATGTAATAATTCTTTGCTTTTTATTCATTCTAAATGGCAAGTTAAATAATGTATCATACATATAATTATTAATATCCAACAAGCCTATATCATTGTTTAATTGCTTACCTACATCACAAGAAAAATACATAGCCATTGAATCTTTAAGCGATAGCATAGCACTAGCTTTTATTTCATCTATAGGCAGATTTAGATATTTCCAGTTAATTCCCTCCACCACATTTCTATCATATTCTATTTCATATACTTTGTAATAAGGTCTTGTAGGATCATCCATCAGCATTACAAAATCATCAAAATTTATATTAATTATTTCATTGTAAAAAGAAATAGGAGTATAAGTTTTTAGCTCAGTAGGTTTATTGTTTTTATCCACAAATCTATAAGTAAAAGTATTAGGTGGCTCACCAAATGCATAAACTAATATGCGATAAATCTCACTTAAAGCTGTTGTTTTCATTTTTTGTAAATCTACTTTTTTGTTTTTAGCATAAGCTTCCCGCATCATTATGCCGTGTTCTCTGAGTTTGGTAGCAATGATAGAAGAAACTTCACGAGTATTATTGCTGTGATATGTTTCGGGCATAGCATCTGCTGGTACTAATCCATATTTATTGACTAAATTTACAAAACTTGACCATACACCGCCATCAGTGATAGGATTTTTAAACCACCATTCCACCTGTTTATCATCCATGGGCTTATCTACAGTAGCTATTATACCCTCTAAAAATAAATTTGATTTTTCTAATTGATCATAGAAAAATAAATATACATAAGAAAATTCGAAATTAGATAAATTATATTTATCTATTACAAAAGGACGTAACGTATTCATACTAGCAAACATCCAACATCTACCAGAGCGTTTTTGATCTGTAGGTTTACCTGTTTTTATTTGATATTTAAAATATGGATCTGGCTGGCTACGTAAGTCAGGGTTTAGTGATAATTTTTTAATTGAATTTTCAATCATAGCAGACTGAATAGCTGGGTGAAAATCCTTGTATGCATTTTTCTTAATTATTTCAAATTCACTCGTACTTAAAATGTTTTGTGCCATCAAACTCGTTGTAAACATTAAAATAATTAAATAACTCCAAATTGTTTTCATCTTCATATTTTTTTTAACAAAGATAATAAGTATTTTTAATAAATTAACTTATTTGTAACTAAATTTCATACTTAAAAAGTTATAATATCATCATCCACGTGTTTCTGCACAAATATATTTCTCTAGCAATATGTAATTTTAATAGAGTTGTAAAAAGGAGTATTATAAAGGTTAGGTAATATTTTAGCTAGCTAAAATATTACTTGGTGGAATCGAAAGGGGTTCAGAAACAAATCATTGTTTTACTTGAAGTAGTTTATCTATATTTCGTATTCACCAGCCGCCAATACTCATCCCACGCCCATCTGTCCGAGGATGCAAGGTTTAAAAGCCGACCAATGTCTGATTCTACCTCACTTGTCAAGTATTTATGTGTGATTACAAACCACATCAGATAGCTCTGCAAGTATTTAGTAGCCACACCTCTAAATCGTCGCAACCAAACCTTGAAATCATTTATATGCTTATCGACAACCTGTACACTGTATACGCCGCGTCTAATTACTTAATTATGCTATAAAATACGTAAAGTAAAACAAAGGATATTTTTAAGTAGCTCCGTTCACAAATCGCCTTTATGAAGCGTAATTTTTACAAAGCTAAATTTTCTGGATCTATTTATTTAAATTGGGATAGAAATTATAGAAGGGAAAATTATCGTAATTGTGAGGGAAGCGAAAGGTGTTTAGAAGCAAATCATTGTTTTACTTGAAGTAGTTTATCTATATTTCGTATTCACCAGCCGCCAATACTCATCCCACGCCCATCTGTCCGAGGATGCTAGATTTAAAAGCCGACCAATGTCTGATTCTATCTCACTTGTCAAGTATTTATGTGTGATTACA